>Ga0247757_10000416_pt1 | contig 35766 bp, 28 predicted proteins | sample UWRJL126311R4_FD_180929 | JGI IMG/M metagenome (GOLD analysis project Ga0247757, IMG submission 180929) | Plant litter microbial communities from Arlington Agricultural Research Station in Wisconsin, United States - UWRJ-L126-311R-4 | ecosystem: Environmental > Terrestrial > Plant litter >... | reverse complement strand
GAGAAGCCGTACCTTGGCTCGCGCCTTGGAATCCGACCAGCGGCGGTGGACGTGCCAGTGGCCCCAATGCGCCCGGGGAGAGGAGGTGTGACCATCGTTACCGGGCGGCTCGGGAATGTCTGAGTCATCGTCGCCGTTGCCGTTGTACTCCCAGTCCGCGTTGGCTCCTCGCCAGGCGATCAGCGTGTTGTAGTCCGAGGGGCGGAGGCCCTCGAACAGCGACTGGAATCCATCGTCATCGGCAGAGAACAGGGCAGCCGCTGCCGCCTCGATCTCGGGGGTCGTGTTGATGGTCCGGTCCGGGCCGCCGTACGTCCAGGAGGTCGGGTAGAACGTGTCCCAGAAGATGGCGCCGTCGTTGTTGACCGCGTCGGTCGCGCCGAGCTGGATGGGCTCGCCGACGTTCAGACCGGAGACGGTGATGTCGCGGTTCTTGTTGCAACCGAACATCGGGAAGACTTCGCCGTGGGTGCAGTCGAAGTTGTAGTCCTGGCTCCAACCGCCGTTCTTCTTGACCTCGGCCCACTTCACGCCGGTGCCCGTGTCGTTGACGTGGAACGTGACGCTGGTGCTGGTGTTCGAGGTGGTGATGGTCGGCTTCTTGTTGTCCTCGATCATCACGTCGGACGCCTTGAGGTGGGCGATGTCGACGTCAGGCGAGGCGGTGACCCAGCCCGCTCCCGGCGGGGCCCATGCCACGATCGCGAAGAGCACAGCGCTCCCGGGGCCCTTGTCGGAGTTGCTGATCCCTCGCGTGTTGTCGTTGAACGCTGCGTCGTATCCGGCGGCGCAGCGGATGTACGGGATGGGCGACAGATCGGTGCCGTTGTCGAGGGCGGTCATGCCGTTCTGCCAGCCGCCGCCGTACGTGGTGATGCCCTCCCAGATGCAGGAGTGACGACCCTGCGTGTAGTAGGTCGAACGCAGCACGACGCTGGAGATCGCGCTGTCGCCGGGAGCCGGGAAGTACCAGTAGCCGCCGTCATTGAGGTTGAAGGCCTGGTTGGCCGGCAGCCAGGTGAAGTTGCCCCAGCCGAGGTAGGCGTGCCCCGCGAGAGAGGACACCCCAGGGTTACCAACGTACACCCAGCCGGGGTAGTTGCCGTTGGAGGCACCGTTGTCATCCAGGAGCTGATAGATCCGGATGAGTGGGTCAACCAGGATCGGATAGTGGACGTCCCGATCGCGGTGCGGGACCTCGATCGTGATGCGGGAGCGGTCGTTGTCGATGGCGTAGCTCGCCGGAACGTCCGTGCCGTCGGCATCCTGAGCAACAACCGGGCTGACCGTGCTCACGATGTTGCCGTCGGCGTCCTTGATCTCCAGGGCGGCCGGGATCTGCGTCGAGCGCACGATCGTGCCACCGTCCGGCACGGTCACGTCCAGCGGGAAGCTCTCGGGCGCGTCCTGGGATCGCAGCTGGTGGAACGTCTCGACGCCGTCGGCCAGCGGCGTCACCGCGAAGTCGGTGTCACGGCTGGTGTTGGCCCAGAACACCGAATCGCCAACGCGCTGGGCGCGGGCGCCGTCGACACCTGAGCCGACCGGCGTGATCGTCACGTCAGCATCCTCGAGGTCGATGCCCTCTTCCAGATCCTTGGAGACCGAGTAGTCCTCCAACGGAGCGACGGGCACGAGGTCGCCGCCGTCGGAGGTCAGAGCGGCGTCGACGTTCTCCTTGCCGCCGCCGTCAACCGGGACCTGTAGCGGCACACCACTGACCAGGATGGCCTTGCGCCCACCAGGCAATGCGACCTGGGCCTGCTTGTCGCCGATGACCTTGGTGATCTCACCCTTGCCGTCGGGGATCAGTCCGTCGGTCGAGTACGCCGGCGCCTCGGCCGCCTGCTCGAACGTGTCGGTGAAGGTCTCCAGCGCGCCTGCGGCAGACAGCCCGGAGAACTCGTCGGTGCTCGCCTTGCGAGCGGCGACGGCATCGGGCGACGCCAGCGCTGCGCGCTCACGACGGCCGGCCTCGACCGCCCGATCGGTGGCCGCCTTGGACTCGGCGTCCGCGGCCAGCGAACCCAACGCAGGCAGCGGCGCCGCGGTGGCGAACTGCGTCCCGATCAGCGCCAAGACGACGCAGGAAAGTATGCCGGCCAACCAGGCCGGTCCACGCAAAAATTGCACAGCAACTCCTCGATACGGCGACACCGCCACAGGCGGCGCGCCAGCGGACAAAAGAACAGCGGCGCTACCCTACACATTCATGTTTCACAACCAGGGTTGCGCGGCCTTCGGTATTCGCCCAGGCCTCGTTGCATCGTCACTATTGGTCCGGCATTCAGGTTCCGAACGTTCTTGGATTGACTACGCCGAGGAGCGACCGCCCTATTCGATTCGCCCAGTTGGGAGCGCATTTCCGACTAAGCCGGCAGCAAGCGACCCCACGTCCGGGACGACCAGCACGCCCCGGATCGCCTCGGCCTAGGATCCCGCGCGCGCCGCATCGTTCGAATTAGACACAGAAGGTATCCCTGCATCAACTGCGCTACCTACACGATGAAGTCTCCAGGGCTGTCATGCTGCCGCGCGTGCCTCGACGTCTCGCGTTCGCCCTGGGCTGTCTCGCCTTCTTGACGCTCGCCCCCCAGGCGTCCGCTTCCGACGCGATCGTGCGGTGCGCTGCGCACGGCACCGCGCGGGGCACCGTGCTCGTCCTGCCTGCGGGCGGCTTCGTCGTTACGACCTCGCCGAGCTACCGACGCGCTCGATGCCGACCGTTCACAACAGCCGGCTTCGACGTGGTCGCGTTGGCGTACCCGATCAATGACTACGCGGCAGCCCTGCGGTTCACGACCGATCAAGCGACACGCGCCCGGCGAGCCGGCCGCCCCGTCATGATCTACGGCGAGTCGGCGGGCGCCACGCTCGCGGAGATGCTGGCGGTACGCGGAGTCGTCCCGGCCGCCGCCGCGGTCGCGGGCATCAGCGATCTCACCAACTGGCGCGAGGACAAACAGCCGTACTGGGACGCGATCAAGCTGCCCACGCTGCTCGCCCGCCGCGACGCCTCCCCTCTCCATCAGATCGGCCCCCACCCCGGCCGACTCCTGCTCCTACACAGCTTGGACGACGAGAGCGTGCCGTTCGAGCAAAGTGCGCGCCTTGCACAGCGTCTCCCCTCAGCCTCCCTCGGAGTGCTCAGCGGTTCCCATCTCGCCGACGGATCTGCCACATCCCGAGCAATCGCATGGCTTCGGACGACGGCATCGACCATCCGACGCAGCCACCGCTGAACGCGACGACCGTGCGGCCGAACGCCGCACCTCACGCCAGGTAGTGGCGAACAGGAGCCCGACGGCATCCTGCCTAAGGCTTGCTCGAACGTCGCGTATGACAAAAGAGTAGAGTTCTGGACGAGACTCATGCACGAATACGTCTGCGACTCAGCCCCGGGAACCTGCGCCGTCCCGACATCTCGTCCGTGACGAACCGAACAGCAGACCCCTCGTCGTCGTTGGCCGACACGATCATCGACGCGGGGCTCGCCCTGTCGGGAGATCTCGCATGCCTGATCGCCCGACATGGGAGGCGCGACTTTCGCGACAACGACTGGCCACTCGTCCGGTTGCTTCAACCCGGCCCCCTCACCATCGCCGAGCTCGCCGATTCCCTGGGCATCACCCAACAAGGCACGTCCAAAGCGGTCAGTTCGCTGGTTGAGCGAGGCTACGTCGAGCGGCGCCCGCGGGACGACCAACGGGCAGGCCTAGTAACGGTTTCACCCTCTGGCGACGACCTACTGGCCACGCGCGCTCGCTGGGCCGCAGCGATTGAAGCCACTGCGGTCGGCTTACGCGGACGTGCCGAGGTAGATCGACTGTCCGCCTACCTCGCCGGCCTCGCCTCAGCGGCCGAGAGCACCCGCGGGCCGGGCCGTGACCTTCGAGCCGCACGCCCCCGGTCCTAGCCTTCCGCGCCGTCACCGGCCGGCGAGAGTGGAGACAGCACGGGGGCGCATACGCGGGCCCAGCGCGGACCCTAAGACTATGCGAACGTATGTTCGGTGATGGTAGGTTCACAACACGGATTCCGCCGCGAGCAGTTCCTACGAGCGATCCGGGAGCGCCGGGTGTCGATGGCTTGGACCACAGCGCGCGAGATGCGAACGGTGTCACGAGCCGACTCTCTCGCCTTGGTGCTCCTCTTGGCCGACGAGCGCGATGCTCGCTTCCCTCGCGCAGCGGGTCGATGGGGAGAACACTGGATCGCTGACCATGGCGGTGTCGCAGCAGACGAGCAACTTGTTCTCGCCGCACTCGACGCGCTGGGAGGCAACCTGGCGCCGGCCGCGATCGAGGCGCTACGCGAGGCGTGCGACATCTACGGGGAGGATGAAGCCGTCGAGGTCTTGGTCGCTTGGCGGCCGATGTCCGAGGAGATCGGACCGACGTAGGACCACTCCATCGCGCCCATCTCACCGCTACGCCCTTCCCTTGGATTGACGGTCCGGCTAGCGTCGGTCAAGCACGGTTGTAGACAAGTGCCCCCGCGCCGCTGGAACGGCCGGGGGCGTGGCACCGAAGCTAGAGACTTCGGCACAGCGCCAGTCTAAGGATCGGCCTTTCGGTGGTCCATCGGCGCTGTACGTCGTCCTGCCTACGTGCCTCTGACTCCCGGGAGGGAACCCAGATGGCATCCATGACGTTGCATGTCCCGGTCGAGTTGGTCGAGGTGATCCACGACGAACTCCTGAGCTGCCGAGACGTCCAGTACGACGTTCTCGGTGACCTCTACGAGGACGATCCCGAGCGCGCCCGAAAGGTAGAGAGAGACACCGCAGCAAACCTGATCAGTGTGGTCGACGCGGTCCTGGAGCTGGTGCGGTGGGACGATCTCCGGCCAGACCAGCCGGTCGATCTGACGGCCGACGACGCACTGCTGAGGGACATCGTCTTTGGCGCGGTGTTGGTCGTCGCTGACCAACTGGTCACCGACCTCCACGCGGGTGGGGCTCAGACCTTCAACGCCCACGAAGTCGTGCGGCCGACCGTTGCCAAGCTCGGCGAACTGCTGGACCTTCACGCTCTGGCGGCGGGAGGCGAGTCCTAATGGCGAAGCCCCAGAACCCGGCTCCGGAGAGAATCCTGCGCGCTCGGGGTCGCCCCGACCTCTTGCGAGAACCTGAGGCGCAAGTGCTGGAGGTCGCCTTCGATGCGGCGGGCGTGAAGGTGTCCCGCGCGGCTGCGGCCGTAGGCATGTCCCCGTCCTCGTTGCGGTTCCACGTCGCCCGCGCCGTCGCGCGCGTCGAGCGAGTCGAAGCCAGCCGACCGGGCGTGAGCGCACTGCTCCATCAGGACGCTGAAACGCTGTTGACCGAGGCCGTCGACGTCGCCGGGCTCGCCGCCGCAGAAGACCTCGCCTACGGACTCGGAGCGGCTGGGCTCGCCGATATCAGGGCCTCCGACTGGCCTGTCTTCCGCGTGTTGCAGGCGAGCGGTCCTCTGTCGGTGACCACGTTGGCGGGAGCGCTAGGGATCACGCAGCAGGCGACCAGCAAGGCAGTCCGTGAATTGGGAGATCGGGGGTACGCAGCACTCGCGGACTCCCCCACCGACCGCCGCGCCCGTGAGGTCTGCCTCACGCCAAAGGCATTCCGCGCGATCGAACTCGGAGCACGATGGGCCGCCGAGCACCAAGCACGTGCCATCGACCGTTGGGGAGAGAGAAGGGTCCGACAGGCCGTGACGCTCTTGACCGAATTCGCAGCGGGGTGCAGTCGCTCGGGCGGGAAAGGGCGAGACCTCATGTCCGGCCGTTGAGGCAAACCAGCGTCCGCCCAGAGCCCCAACGGCCGGGGAGTAGCCTCACCGGGCATGTGTGGGCGATACACCGCAGGACGAGCGGCGACGTTCGACGAGCTTGACGAGCACCGCTTCGGCCATGGCAAGGACGTCGCCGCCGCCCTCGGGCGGTGGAATGTCGCGCCACGGCAGCAGATCGCCGTCACCGAGCGAGCGCAGGACGGGACCCGCACGGCTCGCACCGCGCGGTGGGGACTGCTCCCCCGCTGGGCCAAGACCTCGAGGGACAGGTTCCAGCCGATCAACGCACGCTCCGACAAGCTCGAGGCCTCCAAGCTGTGGCGTTCCCTGCTAGACGACCCGGCTCACCGCGTCCTCATTCCTGCAGATGGGTGGTACGAGTGGCTGCACAGCGAGACCAAGAAGGAGAAGCCCGCGCCGTTCGTACACCAGGTTGACCGCGGCGCGTGGTTCGGGTTCGCAGGCTTCGTCAACACAACGCGCGTCGATGACCTGCCCGATCCGATCACCACCACCGTGATCCTCACCACCGAGGCCAACGGGCCCGCGAGCCGGCTGCACGAGCGGATGCCCGTAGTGCTCGCCGGCCCCGAAGAGGAGGACGCTTGGCTGTCCCCCGAGGTCTCCGGGCTCGACGCCCTGGCGCTGCTCCAGCCACTAGCCGACGACCGTCTGACGCTCGCCCCGGCGAGCAAGCTCGTCAACAGCGTGAAGAACGAAGGCCCTGAACTGCTCGACCCTGACGCCGAGCAGGCATCAGCTCAGAGCACGCGGGACGGGTTGCGGCCCGCGGGCGCCGTCCGGGACGACTAGCCCCTGAGCGCAGAAGGCCCGGGTAGTCACGTCACTATCAAGGTCGCGGTGACGAGCGCGGTCGCCTCAAAGCCGGGCGGCCAAGCACCCAATCGAGCGGTGAACGTGCCGGCATCGGGGAAGTGGACCGACGGAAGGTTGATCGTCCGGAACCGCTTTGTCGCGCTTGGTCGGAGGGTCACCTGTGGGGGCAAGGAACGATCGAACTGAAGTCCGATCGGTTCGGCACTGATGAACTCCACGGTGTCGCTAACCGCATATGGGTCGGCATCTTTGGCGACGATCTGCCCGGCTGCGAGTAGTCGTCGTCCGCGGCGCTGATCGACCAGGACGGTAAGGACCGTCCCATGAGCCATCAGAACGTCGGCGTTGTTGTCGATGTAGACGCGGATCGTGATCTTCTCGCCAGCACTTACGGCAAGGCGATCCCGGTAGCCATCTTTGCTCTTGTCCCCTGACAATTTGGCATCAACGAAAGCTCGCTCATCGCCATAGTTCGGTGCGTTGACGTAGGAGTTGAAGACGACATGATCGACGCCCGATTCACATGCCCCATCACGCAAGGTGCATTCGTAGGTGGCCCTGCCGCTTGGCGCGAAGCCTCCTCGCGCGTTACCGGGACTTCGCGCAGGCTTTCCTCCAGGCGAGTGCCCCTTGATGGTGGTAACGACGGCGACCACGACTTCGGACCGATCACTTCCCAGCGAAGCAATGACGACGCCTACTCCGAGTGTCAGCGCCAGTACGCCAGCCACAGCCATCCGCCGGTCGCGGCCGAGCAGGTCTGGCTTGCCCCCGCGCCGCTCGCCGGCAAGTACAAGGACCCACGCAACGGCAAGCGCTAGAGGCGCGGCTAGGAGTTTCGCCAGCGTTCCCTCAGCGACAAGCGCCACAACGCCTGCCGTGACGCCCACGGCGGTCAACCACGTCACCGGCTGCCCCACGCCACCAGGTTTCGTATCGCGGCCCATTCGGATGCGATCCTAGAGTGACCGCCCGATCTGCGGATCGTTCAGGCACTAGCCAAGCTATGAATCCCCGGTCTGTCTGCCGTTAGCGATTCACCCGTCCCGATAGCGCGTGTACACCCCCGCGAAGGCTGCGACCAATCCGAGCAAACCTCCCACCAGCCCGCCCGCGAACTCGGCGCGCGGATCCACGGCGCGGGCCGCATACACGCCACCCGCTGCGAGGAGCACGACGATCACGATGATCGTCATGCCGGCTCCCATAGCCTCTGCACCGGAACCTCGGGGCCCCGGCAGGCGGGCGCGCGGGACTCGGGCTCGCGCCACGGGGATGCGCTCCTCCCCTGAATCGTGGCTGGCCTGTGGTGGCGCCATCGACTCGTCAGCAGGCGACGACGAGGTGGAACCCGAGGTCCTGCGGGTTGCCTGCGGCGTCGGTGGTCTGGACGACCACACCGCCTTGCCCGTCGCTGGCGACGCTGGCATGACCAGCGGGGGGTGGCGTGTTGTCGGCCGTCCCGATGGTCGCGACGTAGGCGCACGCGCTGACATCGCGCGGGAACGTCACGTTGTAGGTGCCCGAGCCGATGGACGTGTGCCCTCCCCCCTTCGCGTTGCCCCTGACGAGCTGGCCCGCTGAGCCGACGACGGCGAGGTAGCTGACCGCTGGCGCCCCGGATGGGCCCTGCGGGCCGGCGGGCCCTGTCTTGCCCCGGAGGGCGTTGCGCGTGCTGACGGCCAGGTCGGCGGTGCGGAGGGAGCGGTCCTGTACCTCGGCGGAACGGACTGCGCCGGTTCGAATCTGGGCGCTGCCGACGGTGTTGCGGCCGAGGTGGTCGGCGGCGTACGAGGTGCCGAGTCCGACGGCGAGGAACAGAGCAGCCGTGGCGACGACGTTTGCGTAGGTCAGGTGGCTAGCGAAGCGACGCAACATGGTGTGTTCCTCCGAGGGTCACGGTCCGGTCACGACGACGTGGACGGATGACGAGTGGCCGGTGCTGTAGGGATACCCGCGCTCTGCCGGGACCAATGCGCGGAAGGTGTAGTGGTAGCGGCCGTGGGTGCCGGTGAAGCGGTAGCTGTGCGACCACCGCGAGCGCTTGCCGGTGTGTGCGGTCGCGAAGGTCTGCCAGCGTCCGTTCACCGGGGTCTGGAGCTGCACGAGCTTGCCCGCGGGCACATGTGGACCCTTGAGGGTTCCGGTGAAGCGCACCCGCTGGCCGTTGCGCAGGTGACGGCGGCTGGCTTTGAGGGAGGTGGTTCCGGCGACGCGCAGCGTCACGTCGCGGTGGGATGCCCGAACGGTGGGGGTGCCTTCGTACCGGAGGCGGACCTTGCGGCTCGCGCCGGGCCGCACGCGATAGGTGAACCGACCGGTCTTGGTGGTGCGGATCGTGGCAACGGTGCGCCACTTCGCTCCCTTGATGCTGGTGCGGGTCATCACGGTGAGGGGGACACCTGGCATGGCGTGATGTTGGCGGTCCAGCAGGCGTCCGCGCAACCGGGTGCGGGTGCCGTATCGGATCGCGACGCGAGCGCGCAGCTTGCTGCTGTGTGCGCGCGGACGGCCGGCCGTGAGGTGCGTGGGCGCGCGGACCGGCAAGGTGAGCTGCGCTGCGCTGCCATCAGGACGGGTTGAGGTCGATCGCTCGTTGCCTGCCCTGTCTCGTACGGTGGCGCGCAGCTCGTAGGCACCGTCGCGCATGTTCTCGTCGGGGAGCGTTGCGACAACGCTGCCGGATTGAACCTCGGTAGCCAGAGGCGTCCACGCGGTGCCGGTGCGGCGCTTGATCTCGACGGTGCCCGAGCCGATCCCGGAGGTCGGGTCGCTCGTGCTCACGGTGAGCCGGGTGGGGTCCGCTGCGTCGAAGGCAGCGAACGTCGCGGCCGGTGCATCGTTGTCGTAGCGGACCGTGACGGCTGGCGCCGCGGTCCTGATGTCGGCGTTCCCAGCCGCATCCGTCAGCCAGACGCGCAACGTCCATTCGCCAGCGCGGGGGATCTTGATGTCGGGCAGCGCGTCGATCCCGTTTCCGGCCTTGCTGCCACTCGCGCAGGTGTCGCGACCCGCCACCGGGCAGAGCTGCCAGTTGGCTCCCGCGACCGGAGCTCCGTTGTCACCGGTCGGGTTGGTCCAATGCGCGGTGACGGTGTCCGTGGCGCGCCAGCTCTCCCCTCCGTCGACCGCGAGATGCTGCGGTGCGCCGGGCGGGGCGTTGTCCACCTTGATGGTGCGCTCGATCTGCACCGAATTGCCGGCTGCGTCGGTGGCGCGCAACTGGAGTTGATGCGACCCGTCGGGGACCGCGCGGGTGTTGACGTTGAAGCTGCCACTGCCGGGCGGACACGGGATCGCATAGGTGTAGTCGCAGCTGGTGTGCGTGTCCTGGCCCACCATCTCGCCGTCGATGAGCACCGCGTTTGTCCGAATGCCCGTGTTGTCCGATGCCTGCCACTGCACCGTCTGGGTTCCGCCGATCCAGCCATCTGCCCACAGGCCGCCGCCTGGAGCGTCGATGGACGGCGGCAGGTCGTCCTGCACGCGGACCACCGCGGAGTAGAGACGGGCGTTGGCGCTGCTGCTGCCCAGGTCGCAGTCGGAGATCGCGCAGTACGCCTCGACGTGAAGCTGCGCGGAGGCGGGGATGTCCGTCCATTCATCCACGGCGGATGTGGAACAGCTCTCCGCTAGACCCGCGAAGCAGCCCCGCAGCACCTGCGCCCCGTTGCTGAGTGCCGCTTGCCAGTGCGAGCTGTTGCGCGTGAACTCCGACGACGCCCTGACGCCGATGATCGCCGTTCCGGGAGGGGCGTAGAACGTCAGGCGTGCAAGAGCGCCTTGGGTCGCTGCCGAGCCCGCCGCCACGACGCTTCGCGCGATCATGCCGCGGGCGGGATCGCCGCCGGACGGACACACCGCGTAGGCGGCGACCACCCCGGGGGCGTTCGTGCTCGCCACCCAGGAGTTGTTGAGCCCCCCGGCCGCGTCGCACGCCGCGACATCGTAGGTCCCGGCCCCGGCACCGGCCGGGGCTCCCATCAGGAAGGCGAGCGGCAGGCAGATCGCGAGCCAGCGGCGGACGGCGGTTGACGTGATCGTGCTCATCCGCCGAAGAACTCCCCTTGCGAGCTGCCGCCGCCGCTGCTGCTCCCGCCACCGCCGCTAGAGGCGCCGCCGGCATCTGCGCCTCCGGAGTCTGATGCGGCCGGCGTGGAGTCGACCGAGGACGGCGGGTCGGCGGAGGGTGGCGCGGTCTGGCTCGACGGCGTGGGGGTGTTGTTGCCCGAGGTCGTCGAGGCGCCGGCGCCTGCGGTGGTCTTCTTCTTCCGCTTCGGGTGGGTTGACTTCTTTTGCGTGCTCGACGGCTTCGCCTTCTTGTTGACAGGCCTGCGGAGTGCCGGGCCAGGGCTGGAGACGGTCAAGGTGGAGCCGGCGGCATCTGCGGTGACCTGAGCCTCGGCATCGGCGACCGGCCGCGGCGCCTTCTCGAAGGAGAGCCATCCGGCGGCAGCGACCCCCACGCCGAGGATGGCGAAGGTGGCGGCCAGTGCCTTGGCGGCGCCGGCCTGGCTGAGCAGTCCGCGGGCGGTCCCGGCTGCCGCGCTGGTGGCGCTGGCCGCGCCGGCCCCAGCGGCTGCGGTCGTGCTCTTGATGACCTTCCCGGTGAGTGCGCCAGCCGCGAGCAGGAACGGCAGCGGAGAGAGCACGTGGCGCGCCCGCTCGGTGAACCCCTTCTCCTGGCGGATCAACGCCTGGCACGCCTGGCAGTGCCGGATATGGCGGCTGGTCAGGCGCTTGTCCCGTCCGCGCAGCGTGCCGTCCAAGAACGCATGCAAGCGCCCGCGTTCCTCCTCGTCCAACTCGACTCCGACCGCGTGGCGCAGGAGTCCGTAGAACAGCTTGCGCGCCATGAACAGGCTTGCGTAGACCTGCTCGACGCTGAGGTCCAGCTCGCGCGCGAGCGCGACCTGATCCCAGCCGCGACGCTCGACGGCCACCAGGACAACGATCTCGCGTTCCGTCAGCGCGCGCAGGCCCGCCAGCAGGATGGCGCGGTCGAGCAACACGCGACGCTCGACCTGATCCTCCACGCTCTCGGCAAGGTCTCGGGCGAGCTGGCCCAGGATCGTCACGGTCAGGTCGCGGTCGCGCGGCTCGAGGTCTTCGTCGTCGCTGTCCAGCGAGCCGAAGTCAAAGAGGACCGTTCCGGGTCGTTGGGGTCTGTCGCGGCGGCCGTACTCCTTGCGCAGCGCTTCGCTCGCGGCGTCACGGACCAGTCGGTAGAGGCGACGTTCGCGCTCGCCGGGCGGCGCTGACTCGACCTCCTGCCAGCGCGCGAACGCGTCGGCCATCGCCTCCTGCAGGGCGTCCTCCGGGTCTATGACCGGCGAGCCCTCAGAGCTGAGCCGTCCGCGCAGGTACCGCCGGAAGCCGGCGACGTTCGCGGCGTACAGCTCATCGAAGGATGCGCACGGCTTGCGGGGCGAGATGACGGCCATATTCCGTTCTCCGGACAAGCCGCCCTGATCCTTGTCTTGATCTCGCTGTCCGGGCGCACCGCCGCTACGGCGTCGTGCGCCGAGCGGTGGGGGGACGGACCCCCGGTAGCTTCTACGGACCAGCGACACTCGTCCTCCCGACCTGTCAGATACGGAGGTGGTGCCCAACATTTGCGCCAACTAATCGCGGTTCGCGCCCCTGCTTGTAGGGCGGGGCAAGGCGCAAGCGCATTCACGGTAGCGGCCCCGGACGACAGGTTGAACACGGACTGCTTCGCCGCCGTGCTTGCGAGCAGGATTTCCGGCCGCGAAGCCAACACGTATGGACGTTTCCCTCTGTGGCGGACTAAGCCGAATCGGCCAATTGCTGGTCCCAAAACCGTGGCGGCTGACGGTCCGGAAGATGAAAACCGCCAGTTGCGGGATCGTTCAGCCGCTGCACGCCTAGCTTGCTAGGCGTGGTGCAGTGAATAGCGTGCCCTGGGCGCGGGTCATCTGTGTCGGGCACCACCCGCTTTGCGGCTATTACGTGTCCGAATGAGCCCGACTGTGGATGCCGCGCCCGCCACCGTAATCAAGAATGCGATGGTCTCCGCAGTGAGCAGGCGTCCTGGCCACGGCTGTGACATCGCGATCGCCTTACGGTTGATCGTCACCTCAGCGCGACCCGAAACGTCAATTCTCGTGTCGTTCGTGTCTTGCCGGACCGCGATGAGCGCATGACCACCCGTGGCATCTCGGCTCAGATGCTTGAAGACCATAGGCGCCGGCGCGACGATGCTCTTGACATCGTCAGCACCGATGTTGATCTCCCCAACACCCTGCGTCAAGGTCATGGCGCGCATCGACCCAAAGACGTTCAGGCCGCTCGCTGGCGGGGTCGGCGGTCGCTGGAAGACTTCGTCGTGGTACTCGTACGCAGCCTTGCCGGGAGCGTTGCCAACGTACCGCGTAGAGCTTTCACCGATGTGCGCAAATGGTATGAACGGTTGAGCGATTCGCACGTTCGGTTCACGGTTTGCGGCCGCGAATGCGGGCACAAGTTTTGTCGCCTGATCCACGACATTCGGAACGTTCACGTCGATCTGGCCGAGTTCGGGGCGCGATCCGTCCAAAGGTACGCTGGCACCTGCGTGATCGGCTGGGAAGGCCGCCAGCCGGAGAGCGAACAGCTCGTCTTCGGTAGTGATAACGATCCGTCGTTGCCATCCGCGGTCAGGAGCAGGTTTATCGGGGCCCACTGTCTTCATCGCCACCGTGAACTCGCTGCCCTGGTTTCGAGAGACGGGCGCCGGGACGCGAAGGGTGTTGTAACCGAACCTGACATCGCCGACGAGTGTGCCCCAGATAGCTGTTCGCGGGCCCAGAACGTCGAATAGCGGCACGATGTCAGCGATGTCAGCCTGCGTTCGCAGCGTGGTGCTCGGCCCGTAGGGGACGCTCACGCGCAAGTTGGTATCGGTCGGCGTCGCCGGTGAGGTGCGATAGCGGACTCGTGCCTCGCTGTCTTTCGGGACGGATACCGCTCCAATGGGCTCATCCGACATAGACCGCACATGGAGCGCCCCGTCAACGCTGAAAGAGAGCATGTCTACTGGGACCGCCTGCCGATACACGGCTCGCACATGGGGATCGTTCTGCGCCAGCAAGACGTCAGGGCTCGCCATCATCGTGGTCGGCACGTCTGTCACCGCGACGGTGACTCGGATCCCGCGGTTGACTGGACCGGCCGTCCACGATGAAGACGGCGCGCTGAATAGGCCATAGGCGACGGTCTGGGCGCTCCCACCGGTGCGTCGAAGCGTGAGGTCGGCCGCCGGCACGGTGAGCCCACGCCAGGTGCCTATCGGACGAGAGCGATCACACCCGCATATCGGGCTCGTTGTCTTAGCCGGAGATCCGCTGAACTGGATGTCCATGTCGCCTGTGTGGGTCAGACGAGCGCTGATGTCTGTCGTAGCAGGCCTGGCGGGCCATAACCCAGCGATGCCGGCGAGAATCCCGTACATCGCGACAGCGATAGCCCACGGCGCGACGGTCGCTAGGACGGAACGCCAGCGTGAGCGACGGTTTGCCCGCGCTGCCTCCTCACGGAGTTGTGCTCGTCGCTCCTGCTTTGCTCGCGATTTCCTCCCCATGTAGATGGGAACGTATCTGAACCACTGCCTGCTACTCCGGCGCAACGCCGCGCGGGTCAGCGTTTGACGCGTCATCGCTCGCCCGTCTCTTCGTGGTCTCGCCGAACGGCGACGCTCTCGACCGGCCGGCGTCATCGCCAATCTTCATCGCGTTGACCCGAGCAGTGGGCTTCGGCCGGCGCTCTCCGGTCTATGGGGCGAGCGTTTCTCGCGCATCCGGTCGAGATGCCGGGACAAGGAATCGGGGGTGCTGTCCGGAGAAGGAAGCATGAGCACTTTCTCTCGGCGGGCCTCGATCCGCCCCACTCACTCGGCAGCTTCACGCTGCCCCCACACCCCGCCATCGGCCGGGTGTGGCCTGTCCGAATACGCCGTGCAGGCCGTCGCGCTGCGGCTGCGACTGCTCGGCCATCCAACGCGACTGCGGCTCGTCCGCACCCTGCACGAACACGACGGCGACGTGGTCGACCTCGCCGGCCGGATCGGCGCTGAGCCGGCGGCCGTCAGCGCGCACCTGCGCGCCCTGCACCAGGCCGGGATCGTCTGCCGTACCGACGCCCGCGGCCCGGCGGTGTACCGCCTGGTCGACTGGGCCGACTGGTGGCTGATCGACCAGTTCGCCAGCCGGTTGAGCGACGGCGCCCGACGCCGTGACAGCTCGGAGGGTGGTGCGTCGTGAACCGCTCACGCCTTCACCGCCTGGGCCGGCTCGCGCTGCTGGTCGCCGCCATTCTCGGTCCGGTCGTTCTCCTGGTTCCCGACGCCGCGCTCGCGGCTGCGGCGGGCAACGACGTCGGCAAGAACATCGGCAACCTGCTGCGCCACTACGCGGCCGAGCTGTACGGCGGGGTCCTCGCCATCATCTCGGTCTTCTTCTTGCTGCATCGCCGCTACGGCGAGCTGGGGCTGTTCCTGTTCGCGTCGGTGATCGTCGCCTGGCTGGTGTTCAGCCCCGACAACGTGGCGTCGGCCGCCCGCGCCATCGGGAGGCAGATCCTGTGACCACCTCGGACACGCCCCGCGTGGTGCGCTCGTACCAGCGGATCTTCTCGCCCGAGCGGCGTATATATGCCATCGACGGGCGCACCCTGCCCATCCCCGGCGGCATCCCTCTGCGGTGGCTGGGCTGGGCGCTCGCGAGCCTGCTCGCCGGCCTGATCCTGGCTGGCGGCTCGCGGCTCGTGATCGTCCTGCTGGCCGTGGCCGCGGGTCTCGCTGCCGTGCGCGCCGGGCGGGCGCGGCTGGCCCCGGCGATGAGTGCCGTCACGGCGCTCGGGTCTCTGGCGGCCGGCGAGACGCTGCGGCTGATGGATTGGCCGCTGCGCCTGGTCGTGGTGCCCGCGTTCGTGGCCACGGCCATGACCCAGATCACGCCGGACGGCCGCCCGATGCATCGGTACATGGCGGGCCTGCTGGCCGCGCGGCTGCGCGGCTGGCGTTCGGCAGGGCGTCCGATTGCCGATCCGAGCCGCACGCAGCAGCGGTCAGCGCGGGTGCGCGTCGCCAGCGACGAGCACACGCCCAAGCTGCGGCGTGCGCGCATTTGCGGCCCGGCGTCGGTCAGCTTCGCCCGGCCGATCCGGATGCGACGACGCCGAGGCAGGCTGGTCGTGCGCGCCCTTCCGTCCCGCCGTGGGTGGGGGCTCGTCATGGATCGCGTGCGCGTGAAGGACGGCGAGCAGATGCGGGTGCAGCGATGACCCCCGCGGAGACGATCGGCCTGCGATACGCGCGGCGCAACGTGATGTTCGGCGCAGGCGGCAGCGCGGCGGCGCTGTACCGGCTCGACATGGTCAGCTATCCGCTGCTCAGTATCGCGGAGAAGCTGACGCTTGCCCGGCGCCTGGAACGGTTCGCGCACACGGTCGGTGCCGATTTCGGCCTCTGGCGCGTGCACCGCGCCTACCCGACCGAGCAGTACGTGCGGAGCCTCGCGCGGACCGTCGACCGGCGCGGCCAGGACCCCGCCGTCTGGGATGCATTCCTGCGCACCCACGAGCACCGCCTCTCGGAGCTGACGTGTCACGTCCCGGAGGTCTACTTGGCCGTCGCGCTGTCGGACGAGCCGCACACCACGACACGGCCCGGAGCCGCGCTGCTGGGTCGCCTGGACGCGCTCCGCGCCCGTGGACTGTCGCGGCGCGGAGGCGGCCCCATCGCGGGCCGATCGCTGCACGCGCTGGCGGTCGCCGAACAACGGCTCGCCCAACGGCTGCGGCAGGTGCTCGGCCTGCGCCGGGCGCAGACCCACGAGCTGCAATGGCTGCTGCGCCGTGCCCCGTTGCGCGGAGTCGCAGAGCCCGAGTGCGAGCGCTGGTGGCAGCCCGACGCCCTGACCATCCACGCCGAGAACGACGAGGACGTGCGGTACGAACCGCTGGAGTCGGACGTATGGCGACTCGTCGGCCAGCCGATGCGCGAGGAACCCGACCACCCGCCGGGGCTCCACGTGCAACACGAATGGGGCGAGAGCTTCCAAGCGATGCTCTCGCTTGGGGCCTTGGCGGAAGAGGCCGTGTTCCCCGGTCTGGCCGCCGAGCTCCTGCACTCCCCGCTCGACGCCCTGCCCTTCCCGGTCGACTCGGTGCTGCACGCCCGGTGGGTCGGCAACCGCGAGGCATTGGCGCAGGTCCGTCGCCGGATCATCGACGTCGAGCAGGTCCACCACGACCAGCAGTCCTCGCGCCACGGCGCGGGCTGGCGGGCCGAGGACGACCGGGTCCTGGCGCGCGAGTACGAGTCGGTCCTGCAATCCGGGGCGCGGCCACCGATGCTGCACGCCTCGATCTCCCTCGCCATCGGCGCCCCGAGCCGAGAGGAACGCGAACGGCGCGTCGCCACGACGCGCGAGCAGTACGGCGACGTTCGCCTGGAGCGCCCGCGCGGCATCCAAGAGGAGCTTTACCACGACCACCTCCCCCGCCCCGACGGTGGCCGTACCCACGACTACCGCCAGCAGGTGACCGCCGAGCAGTTCGGCGCGATGGTCCCCATCGCCGCAACGGCGGTCGGCGACGACGACGGCGTCTACCTCGGGTACACGGCCAGCGGCGGCCGACGGCCGGTGCGCTATGACGCGACCGCCCCGTCCCGGGAGTCGCGAGCTTCCGCCGTGCTGCTCGCCGGAACGCTCGGATCTGGCAAGTCGGTCGCCGGGCAGCTCATCGCCTACGGTGCCGAGCGACGCGGCAGCCTCATCATCGACGTAGACCCCAAGCCCGACCACGGGTGGACCGAGATCCCACAGCTTCGCGGCCGCGTGGACGTGCTCCAACTGACGGGCAGCGAGTCGCAGCGCGGCAAGCTGGACCCGCTGGCAATCGGCCTGGAGGACATGCGGGAGGAGCTTGCCGCGTCGTACCTGCTGGACCTGCTGCGCGACCCTCCGGCCTCTTGGGAGGTAGCCGTACAGCGAGCCGTGCGCGACGTGGTGCGCGACGGTGGCCGGAGCTGCCTGGCCGTGATCGACCGGCTGCGGCAGCTCGACAGCCCGGCCGGCAACGAGGTCGCCGAGGCGCTGGACGTCATCGCTGACTTCGGCTTGGCGCGGTTGGGCTTCGGTGACGGCACGAGCGATCTCGCCGTCGCGGAAGCGGCCGTGACCACGATCCAAATGCCCGGCCTGACGCTCCCCGAGCCGGGCGTGTCGCGAGAGAGCTACACCCGCGCCGAGCGGATCTCCGTCGCCACGCTGTCGCTCGTCACCGCGCTGTCGCTGCGACTCGCGTCGAGCGATCGAAGCCGGCACAAGGTCGTGCTTCTGGACGAGGTGTGGTTCCTGCTCGCCAGCTCGCAGGGACGCGCGTTGGTCAACCGACTGGTGCTCCAGCTCAGAGCGCTGAACGGCACCGTTCTGCTGCTCACGCAACGGCTCTCCGACGTGCAGGACCTCACCGACCTGGCCGGCATGTTCCTGGTCTTCGGCCAAGACGGCAACGCTGCCGCACGGGCTGGCCTGGAGCTGGTCGGCGTCGAGGCCACGCCCGAGCGCATCGCGCAGCTTCGCGAGCCGGCACCGGGCCGATGCGTCATGCGCGACCTGCACGGACGCACGGCATGGGTGCAGATCGACCCCGCCGACGACGACCTGCTGTCGAACCTCGACACGACCCCACCCCAGCGCGCCGACCAGGAGGTGCCGGCATGAGACGGCGACTCGTCCTCATCATCGGACTCGCCACGGCGGCCCTGTTTCTCGCGGCGGCCTGGGCGGGGGCGGCCTCTGATCTGGTCGGCAACATCGGGCCGGGTCAGCCGCTGTCGGGCATCGCCGGGCGCTACCCGATCTCCCACTACAGCCTCGACCAGCACTTCGACGCCGTCAGTGCCAGCCTGACCGGAGGCGTCGACGCCTCCGGTCTGCCGCCGACCATCGCGTACTTCTTGGCGACCGTCATCTGGCAGGTCACGGCGTTCTTGGCCTCAGCGGTCATCAGCTTGTTCGTCTTCGCGTTCAGCCTGGACCTGTTGAATGGCTCTCCGGAAACGGGCGGGGCCGGCGCGTTGGAGCCCGCTGCTGCGGCGATCCGCGGGATCTACCAGCACACGTTCGGCGCGCCGTGGATGGTCGTCGCCATCACCGTCGCCGGCTGCTGGGCGATGTGGCGCGGCCTGGTCCAACGGCGCTACACCGAGACCGCCGGCTCGCTCGCCGTGTCCCTGGCGTATTGCGTGGTGGCGCTGGCCATCGTCAGCCAGCCGGCCGCGACCATCGGTCAGGTCAGCCGGCTGACGAACGAGATGTCCACCGCGTTCCTGTCGATCACCTCGCGGGGCGACGTGGCGCGGCCCGAGGAGGCGAAACAGGACATCGCTGACCAGCTGCATCGGCTGCTGATCCTCGAACCGTGGAGCGCGTTGAACTTCGGCGGCACGCAGCACTGCGTGCGCGTCGGCACCGGCAGCTCGGACAAGGATCCGGTCTCCGTTCCGGTGCGTCCTCTCCCCGCCGGGCCACGTCGGCAGCTCGACGCCGGCCACACGATCACGACGGGCGGCAAGACGTGCGTCAACAACACGGCGCGGTACGCCTCGCACTTCTTGCCGTTCGCCGACCGCAGCGACGAGCGCGACGCCGAGTACGACGCGATCAACCGCGGCGACCCCGGCAAGCTGCCCGAGAGCGACCGAGACACGAGCTACCGCCCGTCGGTCATCGACAAGCCCGCGGCCGACGCGATGGAGAAGGGCGGTCAGTACCAACGCCTGCTGTTGGCGCTGGTGATCTTCGTCGCCGAGCTGGGCGTCTTCTTCCTCCTCGGCGCACTCTGCCTGTCGGTCATCCTCGCGCAGGTCCTGGTGCTGCTGCTGGCCTGCTTCGCGCCGGTCGCGCTCGTGGTCGGGATCGTCCCCGGCCGCGGTCACGACTACTTCCGCGGCTGGCTCGCTCGCCTGGGGACGCTGCTCGTCCGCAAGGCGGCCTACTCGCTCGTGTTGGCCGTGCTGCTCGCCGTGATGGCCGCGCTCCAGACCGCCTCGACAGGGCTCGGCTGGTTCGCGACCTTCGGCCTGGAGGCCGCGCTCGCATGGACGGTGTTCCTCCAGCGCAAGCAGCTCACCGGCCAACTTACGGGGCTGGTTGGCAGCGCTGAGCAGGAGAAGGACAGTCACATGCTCGGCCGCGTCATGTCGTTGTACTACGGCAGCCGCGTCCTCACCCAAGCCGGGCGCCGTCTGCGCAACACGATTCGGCCCACGCCGCCCCCGCCCAGTCATGGGTCAGTCGAGACGCCACTACCGGCGACGACCGCCGCGACGTCGTCCGCGGAACCAGCACCCGCACTTCCGCCGCAGCCCGACCCAGCGCCCGAACCGCAATCGACCGGCACGACGACCAGCGCGCACGAGGGTCTCGCCCCAGCAGGTCCGACGGCCGCCGCACCCTCGCCCGATGCGTCCCCGCCCGAGCCGCCGCCGCACGCTACCGGCGACACGGCTCCCCGTGATCCAGCCGGCCCGGCCGGGAAGGGCGGCGGTCAGCACGAGCCGACGCCGGTGCCGGCGCGACGGGACCGCCGGGAGGGCGATGCGCCCGACCAACCCCAGGACGCCAAGACGACGGGAGAGCCACCGAAGCCCAAGCGCCAGCCGGACACCGCACCACTGGATCCTTCCGGACCAGACGAGACGTCGCCGCGCTCGGAGCTGTCCCTGCTCGACGACCTCCGGACCGAGCATGCGCCCGGCGGGGACGACCATGCCGACCAGACCGAGTCACCCCCGCACCGCCCCTCCGCACCGACGCGTGAGACGCGAGCAGCCGACCCCGAGCGGAAGGGCACGGCATGAGTCCCGCGAGGTTCATGGCCCGCCGGCTCAGCGACGCCCAGCGCGTCCCCGCCTTCGGGGCGGTGTCGATCGTGCTCGTCAGCCTGGCTGCGGCGGCGCTGGTCGCCCTCCCTCATCACGGAAGCGCTCACCGCACCGTCACCGCGAGTGACGGGCCCCGTCAGCCCCTCCCCGCCCCGGCACCCGCTCCGGATCGAAACCGGCTCATCGCGGACGCGCGCTCGTTCATTTCGGGCTACCTGTCCTACCTCTACGCGGGCGCGGACGCGCAGACGATCCCGCGCGTCTCGATCAGCCTGCGCCGGACGCTGGCTCGCCACGCTCGACCTCGAGGACGAGGACGGCCCGAGCGCAGGCGTCTGCTCGACGTGCAGATCCTGACGGTCACCCGCTCCCGCGCGTACGTCGTGGCAACGGCAACGGACGACTCCGGTGCGACGTTCCCCATCGGCCTGCGGCTGGACCGCGTGCCCGTGACGGGCTGGGAGGTGAGCGACCTTGACCGCTAACGCGACCTCATCGCGACGATCTCTCCTCAGGGTCGCGGTCGCTGGCGCATCGAGCTTCGCCGGGCTGCTCCTGGTGGCGACCCTCGGGCTGGTGATGGCGGTCACCGGAGCGAGCCTTGGATGCCCCAGCGGCGAGAGCAACGCATCGGCCGGCGGCCACGACGGACCCATTCCCACGCGCGCAGCTCGGCGCCAGATCCCTCCGAGTCGCCTGACGCTGTACCGCGCGGCAGGGGCGCGCTTCCGCATCGACTGGACGTTCGTGGCGTCCATCGGCGCGCAGGAGTGCGACCACGGCAGTTGCGCCGGAGACAATGGCTACGGGTGCAGCGGCCCGATGCAGATAGCGACGCGCCGCGGCTCGCCCTGCAGCCCGGGTTCAGAGCCGACCGAGTGGGACCGGTTCGGCTTCGATGGCGACCACGACGGACGGCTGGACGTCAACGATCCAGCGGACGCCATCTACACCGCCGCCAGGGTGCTGCTGGACAAGGGCGCCCCGCACACCGGCGGGACCTACGCGCAATACCGAGAGGCCGCGTGCCGCTACTACGGCGCGTGCGGCGACGGGGTCGCCGCGTACGCCGACGAGGTCATGCGACGCGCCGTCCTCTACGGCTTCCACGGCACCGGCAGCCCAGCGACGAACGACACCGAGGGCGCCGCGCCGGTCCCGGACCGCTCGGCTCCGACGCGCTGCGGCTCAGATCAGGAGTCAGCCGGCGGCGGCGATCTCGGACAGCGCATTGTGAAGGTCGCGCGCAGTCAGCTCGGGACCGGCGAACGACCGGCGGGCAGCAATTGCACGAAGTACGGGCCGTGCGAGGAATGGTGCGCCCTCTTCACGGCGTGGGTCTGGCAGCGCGCCGGCAGCAGCCTGCCCGGCAGCCCATCTCAGTGGGCCTACACCGGCAGCCTCTACGTCTACGCCAAGGAGCACGGGAACCGTGTGCGGTCTCCCCGCGAGAAGCCGGCCCCGGGTGATGCCGTGCTGTACGGCAGCGGCCCCGGGCCCGGCGCCAGTGCACACGTGGGCATCGTGGAACGTGTCCTCCCCGACGGTCGGATCGCGACGATCGACGGCAACAGCTCCGACACCGTCCGCCGTATCCCACCATTCGACCCCGCCCGCGCCGAGGAGGCGGGGTTGCCCGGGCCGATCTACGGCTACGCCCGCCCACCCGCCGCCGCCAAGAAGACGGGGGCCGCCCATGCCTGAGCAAGGACGGATCATCGACCTGTTCGCAGGAGCCGGCGGCTGGGAAGAGGGTTTGATGGCGCATGGCCTACACGCCACAGGCGTCGAGCTCGACCAAGCTGCGTGCCGCACCGCGGTAGCCGCCGGTCACGAGCGGATCGTGGCGGACGTCGCTGCGCTGGAGCCCGCGTCGTTCGGTGACGTGTGGGGTCTGATCGCGTCGCCGCCGTGTCAGGCGTACTCCCTCGCCGGCCGGGGTCTGGGCCGCCGCGACCAGCCCCACGTCGTGGCCTGCGCGCACGAACTGGCCGCCGGCCACGACACCCGCGCGGCGCGTCGTGCGCGTTGTGAGGACGACCGCTCGCTGCTGACGGTCGAACCGCTGCGGTGGGCGCTCACACTTCGCCCGCGGTGGATCGCGCTGGAGCAGGTCCCGCCCGTGATGGAGCTGTGGAGTCTGTTCGCCGAACTCCTCGCCGCCCACGGATACGAGACGGCGGTCGGCGTCCTCAGCGCCGAGCGCTACGGCGTGGCGCAGACCAGGAAACGGGCGTACCTGATCGCGTCGCTGGACGGTCCCGTTCGCCTCCCTGCACCGACACATCGTTTCTACGACCCGCGCCGCCCGCAGCACGTGCGCGACGACGAGCGGCACCTACCTTCATGGGTGAGCATGGCCGACGCACTCGGCTGGACCGCCGACGCCGTGGTTCGCACCCAGCGCCCGACGCACGACGGACGCGATCCGCAGGGGCTGACGCGAGCGACCGACTGCCCGTCGTTCACGGTCCTTTCCAGCACGAGGGCTTGGACGGTCGAGCCATGCGCCCCGCGCGGCACCTCCGGGCCGAACGCCCGAACTCGTCGCCCGGTTGGATACGACTCCCGGCAGACGGGTTGCCGGGTGCGTCCGACCGCCGAGCCAGCGCCCACGCTGCTGGCCTCGGGGCTGGCGAAGGGGACCCCGACCTGGGTGTTTCGCAGGCCAGCCACCACCGTCCTGGGCGACCGCAGGGTCCAGCCCCCGGGCCACAAACGCAACGCCAGAGACCGAGCCGGGCGCTACCAGACGCGCGCCGGGAAGCAAGCCGTCCGGGTCACCGTCGAGCAGGCCACCCGCCTCCAGGGCTTCCGGCCCGACTACCCGTGGCAGGGATCGCCAACGGCCCAGTTCCGGCAGATCGGCAACGCGGTCTGTCCACCGCTGGTGCGCCTGGTCCTCGGCGAGGCCATGCGCAGCAGCCAGCCCGATGCGGGGGCGACCGATGCCTAGAGCGCAACGGATCATCGACCTCTTCGCCGGAGCCGGAGGCTGGGAGGAAGGATTGCGGCAGCTCGGACACCGGGCGCTCGGGGTGGACTTCGACGCGCTGGCGTGCGCGACCGCCGAAGCGGCGGGGCACGAGCGGCTGCACACCGACATCGCCTCCCTGGACCCGTCGGCGTTCGGTCCGGTCTGGGGGCTGATCGGCTCACCGCCGTGTCAGGCGTACTCGACCGCCGGACGGATGGCGGGCCGAGTCGACCAGCCCCACGTCACCGCGTGCGCCCATGAACTCGCCGCCGGTCACGACACCCGCGCCGAGCGTCGCGCGCAGTGCCAGGACGAGCGCTCTCTGCTCACGGTCGAGCCGCTGCGCTGGGCGATGGAGCTCCGCCCGCGCTGGGTCGCGCTGGAGCAGGTCCCAGGGGTGCTGGAACTGTGGACGATGTTCGCCGACCTCCTCGGGGCGAACGGCTACGAGACGGCAGTCGGCGTCCTCAGCGCGGAGCGCTACGGGGTGGCGCAGACCAGGAAGCGGGCGTACCTGATCGCGTCGCTGGACGGTCCCGTTCGCCTGCCGGAGCCGACGCATCGCTCGTACAACTCGCGACGTCCGACCGAGGTCCGCGAGGATGAGCGGCACCTGCTGCCGTGGGTGAGCATGGCCGACGCGCTCGGCTGGCCCGGCGGGGGAACCAGCTGGGCGAACAACCAGACGCAGGGCGGCAAGCGTCCCCGTGGCCTGTCGCGGTCGATGGATTGCCCGGCCCGTACCCTCGACACCGCATCGGGCTCGTGGACCGTCGAGCGGTGCGAGGCCCGCAGGCACGGCGAGCCATCCGCCGGGTCCCGGCGCTCGCACTGGACGACCCGACGACCGGCCACGACGGTCCTGACCAACGGCAAGGTCAGCGCCCCGGCGGCCCGCGACCGCGATCCGCACTGGCGGCCCGGGGACAAGTGGCCGTCGCAGTGGGTCGGTGCCGAGAAGATCACGCCGGAGCAGGCCGCCGTCCTCCAGGGCTTCCGGAGCGATTATCCATGGCAGGGCGCCCGCACCCGGCAGTTCCGCCAGATCGGCAACGCGGTGTGCCCGCCGGTCGGCCGCCGCGTCCTCGCCGAAGCGATGGCACCGTCACAGGCGAGCAGTCAGCGATGAACGACTCACCTCAGGGCACGTCGAGAGGCCGTGTCCGGCGTGGGCCAGGCGCTCTCGTCCGCGCTCTTATCCCTGCTCTCATCCTCGCGCTCATCCGTGCTCTCATCCGTGCGCTCGTCCGTCCTGACCGGCGAGAGGCCGCGATAGCGCTCCACGCCTGCGATCCGGGCGTGCTGCGAATCGCCGACATCTTCCCCGGAACGGGGGGTACATCGCCGTGAGGCAGACCCACTCAGGAGAGACGCTGACGCTGCTCGGAGCGTGCGCCGCGCTAGCCGGGCTGGCAGCAGCGAGCGACGCAACCCAGTGGCTAGGGGTACTGACGAATGCGCTGACGAGCCCGACCGCGACGGTGGCAGCGGCCACCACCGGAACGCTGACCGCTGGGCTGATCGCCGCACGGCTGGTCGTGACGCGCCGGTCGCTGGGCCGCCGTGTGCGCGTGCACCTGCTGCCGGCCGACTCGTTCGAGCCGGCCGACGATGCGGTCCTGACCTTCGCCGCTGGGCTGGCGCGCACGCGCCGCCCGATCCGCGGCTTCCTCGATGCTCCGGCCAGTGCCGTGCGAGTCCGCCTGGACACCGATTCCGCCGGGCAGCTCCGCTACTTGTTGGAGCTGCCCGCGCACGCACGCGGCGCGCTGGCCGTGGCCGCCAGCGCGTACGGCGGGGTCGACCTGCAGGACGCCGACAGCGCCGACATCGACGATGACCTCGAGCGGCTCCCGCAAGCTGTCGTCGCGCGGGCCGAGCTGGTGCCGGCCGACGCGAGCACGGAGCCGCTGCGCGCTGTCGGGATCGACCCTGATCCGCTCGCCGGATTCGCCCGCGCGCTGACCGGTCTTCACGATGACGAGCGCGCCGCGGTGTGCGTCGATCTGCTTCCGGTCGCGCGCGGCGAACGCCGCCGTCTGCGTCGGCGACTGCTGCGTCAGGCCCGTCACACCGACCGGTCCGCAGGGGAAGGACTGCCGGACGCGCTCGGAGGTCTGGAGGCCCGCGGCCCGGGACCCGCCCGCCCCGTAGACCTGGTGAAGCGCCGCAGCGGACAACGAGCCTTGACGACCAAGTTAGGGACCCCCGAGCCGCTGTTCCGGGTGCAGGTCCTCATCCGAGCCAGTTCCCCGCAGCAGGGTCGAGCGCAGGCGCGAGCCGGTGCCCTGATGTCGGCGTTCGACCCGTGGGGCGGTGAGAACCACTTCCGTGCGGTCGGCCTGCGACTGCCCGGGATCGCGTTCCTGGGGGCAGACATGCCGTGGCGGCGCGGACGCTTCGATCGGCGCTATCGCTCCGGGCTGTTTCGACCGGCCCGGCGGCGGGTGGTGACCGCGTCCGAGGTCGCCGGGTTGTTGAAGCCGCCGACCGCGAAGTGTCCCGATCCGAACGTGATGCGGTCCGGTGGCGTGATCCCGCCGCCGCCTGCGGGCCTGCCGACCTTCTCGGGTCAAGCGGACCTCCTCCCGCTCGGTCGGATCCGCGAGACGGACGGAGAACGGATGGTCGGCGTTCCGCTGGCCGACACCTTCTTCATCTACTCGGCGGGGCGCAGCAGGTTCGGCAAGACCGAATCCGCGTTGGGCCAATTTCTCCACTTGGCCCGGGCCGGGCACGGCTGCTTCTTCTTGGACCCACACGAGGATGCGCTCACCAAGATCAAGCCGTACTTGACCGAAGCCGGGTTGCGGGAGCGGGTGGTGGAGATCAACCTCGCCAGCGGTCTGCGCCAGCCGGGGTGGAATCTCTTCGCGACAGCCGGCCGTGACCCCGATCGTCTGCCCGGGCAGGTAGACGCGGTCGTAGATGCGTTCGCGTCCGCGCTCGGGTGGGACGAGCGCAACACGCGAGCGTTGAATCTCACCACCCAGGCGACGCAGGCGCTCGTGGAGCTCTCGACCCGTTTGCCCGCCCATCTGGCGCCGACGCTCTTTCAGGTCTCCACGTTGCTGGGCAACGACGAGTGGCGCTCGGCGGTGCTGCCGTTCGTCTCCCCCGCCACGCGGCAGTTCTTCATCGAGCGCTTTCCGCGGCTGTCGACCGAAGCGATCACGCCGGTGACCAACTTGATCGACCGCCTGCGGGTCGCGCCCGCTGTCGCCGCACTGCTCGGCTCGCCGATCTCCACCTACGACGTACGCGCAGCAATGGACGCCGGACAGATCGTGCTCGTCTGCCCAGGGTCGGGGTCGGTTCGGGACCGGCTCGTCGCGAACCTCTTCGTCTACGACCTGCTGCACGCGAGCAAGTCACGCGCCGACCTGGAGCCGGCTCGCCGCCGCCCGTTCTACGTCACGTTGGACGAGGTCCAGACCTACGACGGAGCCGGCTCGGGCAACCTCGCCGCGCTGCTGGAGCAGAGCGCCAAGTACGGCCTCCGCGCGACGCTCCTGAATCAGAATCCGGAGCGGCTGTCGGCGCAGACGCTGAACGCGGTGACGACCAACCGTTCGCACCTGCTGGCTACAGCGTTGAACAGCAAGGCGGCCGGACTGCTTGCGCGAGAGTGGGCCGGGAGCATCGAGCCCGCCACCATCACGCGACTGGAGCGATACAGCTTCGTGGCCTCGGTGACGCTCGCCGGCCAGGTCAGCGCACCGTTCCTGCTCCGCACCAGCGCCGTTGACGAGCTGTTCCCCGACCGTGCCCACCCGGACGACGTGCCCCTGCTCGAAGAGGCCATCGACCAGAACACCGGCCGCCGACCCGTTGCCGCGAGCCTGGCCGAGCTGGACGATCACGACCACGCGATCCTCCAGCACCTCGACGGGCTCCGCGAGAACCGGCCGTCGGCCAGCTCAGCGCACATTGAAGTCCACCCGACCCCGGAACGGGACGCATGACGCGGCGCCGTCACGACACCGCCGTAGCCACAGTCGGAGTGGCGATGTTGGAGAGCCTGTATGAGCACCGCCTACTCTCGACCGCGCAGCTCGGCGAGCTGCATACCCCTGGTACGCACGCGAGCTGGCCGCGCACGATCCTGCGCGAGCTGGAACATCGACAGCTCGTCGCGGTGGGACGCGGGGCTCGCGCGCAAAAGCTCTACTACCTGACCCCGGCCGGCGGACGAGCGGTCCAGAACATCGCGGCCCGGCAGGAGGCTCACCGCGCCGTACCGACAGCGGAGCAGGCCGCCGGGCCGCTACGCGCCCACACCCTCGCAGTCAACGAGGTCGGCGTCGCATTCGTGCGCGCCGCTCGACAGCACGGGGACGACTGCGGACCATTGGCATGGGAGCACGAGGTGTCCCATCCCATCGACCCGACGCCCGGACGCCGCGGAGCAGAGCGCGTCATCTCAGACGCGCTCTTGACGTACCTGCGCACCAACGATGACGGCGTGGCGGTAGATCAGAGACTCATCGAGCTGGACCGCATGACCACGCCGACGCACAGCCTCGCAAGGAAGCTGAGCCGCTATGCACGGCTGTACCGCCACACCGGCGCCAAACGCTCAGAGCCGTTGTGGACGACGCGGTACGAGACGTTCCCCGGCGTACTGGTCGTCCTCACCGGAGGCCCTGCACAGTCTCTTGATCGCAGACGTCAGACGGTGATCGCGCTGTGCGCTCACGACGAGCTCCTGACCACAACCCCACAGGTCCAGATCGCGTTCTGTCTGCTGGACGAACTGGTATCGCGCGGGCCATTCAGCTCCATCTTCCTGACGCTCCGAGATCCCCAGCGTTGGACCGACTGGCTCGGCACGTCGCCGTGAACCTCGATGCCGACGACATCGAACGCATCGCCGACGCAGTCGCGGCACGCCTCGAACCACCCGCGGGGCACTTCGTCGACGCGGCCCACGTCGCCCAGACACTCGGGGTCGAACGTGACTGGGTCTACGCGAACGCGAAACGGCTGGGCGCAATACGCATTGGCGGCCCGAAAGGACGCCTACGTTTCGACCTAGCGGCGGTCCGGAAAGCTCTCGCCCCAGAGGCGCAACCAGCCAAGAAATCGAAGCCCCGTAGTCGCCCATCCGCGACGGGCTCTCGGGTTGAGCTGATCCCCTACGACCAGCTAAAATGAACGCACACGCAAAGTGGCCGGGCGGCGCGCCAACGCCCCGGCCGTGACACCGGGAGGCTTAGTCCCGATGCAGGAGAACCGTACCGCCGCGAGCACGAATGGGAGCGTCTAATGGGACGCCCGGCGACCGGCATGGTGGACTTGGAGCCACTTGCCGACGGAACCGCCAATGTGGTCGCGCGATTCCGCCATGAAGGCGAGCGTCTTCATCTCACGTTCGGCAACGAAGTGGACGGGTGGAACAAGAAACGTGGACGCCGCGAACTGGATGATGTCCTCGCCCAGTTGAGGGCGGGCATCCCGCTGGAGCAGATTGTCGAGCGTTATCGGCCTAAGAAGCGGCCAGCCGCAGAGACCGCGACGACCATTGGGGTCTTGTTTCACGAGTACGCCTCGCGGTGGCTGGCGCGGCGCCGCATAGGGGAGATCGGCGATGCGCCCCTGTCGGCCAAGACCTACGCCGACTATCTCTGGCGCCTCGTTAAGTACGTGCTCCCGTACTTCGCAGAGATGCCGGTGGCATCCATCGGACCCGACGATTGCCGGGCCTTTCGTGCCCAACTCCTGGCCAACGCGGCCGAGCTGCGGACGCTGATCGAAGCCGGCGCAGAGCCGCGTGATAGCCAGGGAAGACGGCGTAGGCCGTTGGGTCCGGCCGCCATCCGCAAGCAGATGGCGCTCTTGGCCCAGATTCTCGATGAAGCGATCGAGGACGGTCTCCGGCCGGAGAACGACAATCCGGCCAGGTCAAAGCGGCTGCGCGTTCGCGTGCCCAAGCCCAACCGGAGCTTTCTGGAGATCGACCAGCTCGCGGCCATCATCGACGCGGCCGGGGAACTCCAGGATCAACCACGCACACGCAGCCGCGCGAAGCTCACGATGGAGCAGGCCGAGGAGATCCGCGGACGGCTGCGAGACGGGGAGACGCAGAAGGCGCTCGCCCACGAGTACGGCCTCAGCAAGGGCGGAATGTCCATGCTGGCGAACGGCAAGACCTACCGGGCTGATCGCGGAGACCGGGTGGGCTGGCAGGCGCTGTGCGCGATGCTCGGGTACGCCGGACCGCGGATCAGCGAGGCGCTCGCACTCCGTGAGCGCGACGTGCGTCTCCACGATCCGCGGCAGTCACGGCTCTGGGTAGCCGACAGCAAGACCGAGACCGGAGTGCGCCATGTCGAGGTCACCCCGCGGCTGCGTGCGTTCCTGTTGAAGCACCGAGCCGAGAAGGCCCGTCACGGCTATCCCTGCGGTCCTGATGATCCGTTCTTCTGCACCCGATCAGGCTCGGCCTGGGACGCCGACAACGTCCGCCCGAGCATCGTTGAGGCCGCAGCCGCGCTCGCCAGCGCGCGCATGGTCGATGAGGGGCTGCCCCCGCTCCCACACGTCACGCCCCACACGCTGCGCCGCACGTACGTCTCGATCATGCTCCTGGCCACGGACTTCGACGTTCCGTTCGTGCAGCGGCAGGTCGGCCACGCCGACAGCAAGATGACGATGGACGTCTACGCCCAGCTCCTGGACCGCAGCAAGCGCCAGCACGGGGAGGCGTTCGACGCGCTGCTGGACGACGCCCGCGACACCCTCGGAGCTGGCGCGTCGGCGCGGTTTAGCCAGACGTTTAGCCAGATGGCACACGGGCGCTCGCGTCGCTCCGAACATCCGACGACCGCGATTCCGCACCAGTTGCGGCGTTCCGGGGAAGCGCGAGACCGGGTTCGAACCGGCGACCTTCTGCGTGGGAGGCAGACGCTCTACCAACTGAGCTACTCGCGCGAGACGAGTGATCTTGCCAGATCGGTTGGCGGCGTGAGTGTCGCTGGGTGGCTGCCGGGCAACCACTCAGCGACACGCGGCAGCCGGCGGGCGTGGAGGGCCCGGCGGATGCCCGGGACCCCGCCGGTACGCTGCCGTCCATGAAGCGCCTCTCCGCCCTCGCCGGGCTCGCCCTCGTCCTGCTCCTCGCGTGCACCGGCTCGGCCCAGGCGGAGTTCGTGCCCCTCACCGCCCCGTGCGCGGCGGGCGGCATCGGGGGCTTCGCGATCTCCGGCTCCACCTGGCTCGCCGTGTGCGTCGAGGCCACGCCCGGCTACCCCCGCCGCTCGTACGTCAACGCGGTGCGCCTCAGCGGCGACGGCGGCCAAAGCTGGAACACGCTGACGCTCGACCCGACGCTGACCGCGCCGGGCCCGCCGTACATGTCCGGCGTCACGGTCGGCCCGGACGGGGCGTTCTACCTCGGCGCGGTGCTCGCCAGCGCCCCGGAGGGCACGGCGGGACGGATCGCCCGGGTCTCGGTCGACGGCACCGCCACGCTCGTCGGCGGCGTCGTCCCCGTCCCCGGCACCACCGGCACCGCCTCGGTCAGCGCCCCGGCCTTCGACGCGACCGGCCGCATGTGGATCGCCTACACGAGCGGGAAGTCCGTCCCCAACGCCTCGTTCACCCTCGCCTCCCGCGGCGACGACGGCACCTGGACGCCGGCCGCTCCCGCGGTGACGATCGGCAGCGGCGTGGCCGGCACCAACGTCAGCGTGCGCGTCCTGCCCTCCGGCCCGTACGTCACCGAGGGCGGCCGCAGCACGTACCTGCTGCGCGACGGCGCCCTCGTCCCCGCGACGCTCGAAGCGCCCGCCTACACGGAGGGCGACCTGCGCATCGACGGGCAGGGCGTGAGCCTCGACGGCGGCGCGTCGTACGTGATCGGCAACACCGACTGGCAGTACACGCCGGTGGAGGGCAACCCCGCCCTGTTCGCGGTCGACCGCCAGCTCATGCGCCGGGCCAGCCCGGCCGTCTTCGCTCCCAGCGGCGTGTCGTTCACGGGGGCCCGCTACGACCGGCTGCTGCGGCTGATCCAGGACGGCGATCGCGTCGTCGCGGTCACCGACGAGTCGCGCTCGCAGCTGCTGGACGGCGACGGCCGCGACAACCAGCTCGCCGCCCACACCGGGCCGCTGCCGGCGCCGACCGCGTCCGGTCCCCTCAGCGCCACGCTCACCGGCTGGCTGGGCATCGCCAACGGCTTCCGCGGGAGCATGGGCCTGCCGCCGCTCGTCGGCGACCCCCTCATGTCCCAGGCGGCGGAGAACCACTCGCGCTACAGCCAGCTCAACCGCGGCGGCGACAGCTTCCACGACGAGACGCCCGGCAAGCCCGGCTATACGGGCTCCTCCCCCCTGGCGCGCTGCCAGGCGGTCGGCGCCGCCTGCAACGGCGCGGAGATCGTCTACAGCGACGGCATGGACCGCCCCGTCGAGGGCTGGATCGCCACGCTCTACCACCGCTTCCTGCTGCTGAACCCGCTCAACGTCTTCATCGGCGGCGGCCGGGTCAGCGGCGGCTCCTCGGTGATGGACGGGCTCAGCGCGTTCTCGTTCGCGGGCGAGAACGGCTTCCTCGTGGCACCGGTGGAGTTCCCGACCGGACGGTACGACGGCGACCTCTCGTTCTCCGGGGAGACGCCCGATCCCGCGGACGCGTGCAAGCAGGTCGGCCAGCCCGTCACGCAGCCGTACGGCACGGCGGTCACCGCGTGGGTGCCCGCCGGCACGCTCGGCCCGTTCACGCTCGCGCCCCTCGGCGGCGCGCCGCTCGCCGGCTGCAGCCTGGTCCAGGACGGCAGCGCCAGCGGCAGCTTCGTCCCCGAGGCGTCGCTGCAGCCCCACACCACCTACGTCGTCCGCACCACGTGGACGCCGAACGCGCAGATGGGGCCGCGCCCGCTGCAATGGCAGTTCACCACCGGGGCGGGCGACCCCGCGGACGAGCCCGCCGGCGACGGGAAGGCCCCGGGCGGCAAGAAGCCCGCCGCCTGCAAGAGCGCGCTGTCCGTCCCGCACCGCACGGTCAAGCGGCGCCACAGCGTCACGGTCACCTACAAGACGTGCGGCCGGGCCAAGCTCACCTCGCGCCTGTACCGGCTGGACCGCCGCGGCAAGGCGGCCCGCCGCTCCTCCGCCCACCGGACGAGCACGATCAAGAAGGCCGCCCGCGCCCACACCACGGCGCCGACGAAGAAGCTGCGCGCCGGCCGGTACCGCCTCAAGCTCGCCCTCACCGGCAGCAAGCCCCGGCACGTCGCCGTGACGATCCGGGTGCGCTGACCCGCCGGCCCGGCGTGCCCCGCCACCCCGGCGGCGTCCCGAATCCCTCTCCCCTCTAGATTGTGGGGTGATGAAGCGCTCGGCCATCCCCATCGCCGCCGCCGTGTTGAGCATCGCCCTCGTCGCGCTGCTCGTCTACGGCATCACCTCGCGCGGGGGCGACAACACGATCTCCGAGGAGATCCAGCAGGGCAAGAACCCCACGGCGCCCGGCGCGACGATGGAGCTGCCCAACCTGGACGGCGGCGGCAAGACGTCGCTGGCCTCGCTGCGCGGCAAGGTCGTGATCCTCAACTTCTGGGCCTCCTGGTGCGGCCCGTGCACGGTCGAGGCCCCGTTCCTGCAGCAGGCGCAGGAGAAGCTGGAGAAGTCGGGCGAGGGCACCGTCCTGGGCGCGACGTACAACGACACGATCGACGACACGCGCAAGTTCCTGCGCGAGAACAAGGTCACGTACCCCAACGTGCGCGACATCGGGACGAAGCTGGCCAGCGAGTACGGCACGATCCAGCTGCCCGAGACGTTCGTGATCAACGCCAAGGGCAAGGTCGTCGCGGTCTCCAAGGGGACGATCGACGACAAGTTCCTGGACAACGCGATCGCCAAGGCGAAGGCGAGCGCCACCGCATGAGGCGCGCGCCGGTCGGCCTGCTGGTCGTCGTCCTCGCGCTGCTGGTGAGCGCGCCCGGCGCGCTGGCCGTCGCCCCGAAGGCCTCGCTCGGCGACCTGCAGGACGAGGTCATGTGCGTGTCCTGCAACGTGGCGCTCAACGTCGCCGAGAGCCCGCAGGCCGACGCCACGCGCCGCCAGATCTCCGCGCTGATCGACCGCGGGTACACCAAGCAGCAGATCAAGGACGAGCTGGTCCGCGAGTACGGGCCGCGCGTGCTCGCCCTGCCCGACACCAAGGGCTTCAACCTCGCCGTCTACCTCGTGCCGATCCTCGTCGCCGTCGGGCTCATCGGGCTGGTCATCTTCCTCATCCCCCACTGGCGCCGGCGCGGCCGCGAGCGCGACGACGTCGAGGCCGCCGTCTCCGGCGAGCACGACCTGAGCACGGCGGACGAGCAGCGGCTGGCGGCCGAGCTGGCGCGGTACGACCCGTGATCGCCGCCGGCGCGAACACGACGGTGATCGCGGCGTTCGCGGTCGGCTTCGTGTCGTTCATCTCCCCCTGCGTGCTGCCGCTCGTCCCCGGCTACCTCTCGGCCGTGTCCGGCGTGACGATCGGGGAGATGAAGGCGGGCGAGAAGAAGGTCTCCGTCCTGGGCCCGGCCATCGTCTTCTGCCTCTCGTTCACGATCATGTTCGTGCTGCTCGGGATGAGCGCCACGGGCCTGGGCTCGACGCTGCGCTCCCACAAGGAGACGCTCGACACGATCGCCGGGATCATGATCATCGGCCTCGGCGTCTTCTTCGTACTCACGCCGTTCGTCCCCAAGTTCAACGCCGAGTGGCGGCCCGAGACGCTGATCCGCCGCGCGGGCGCCGGCGGCCCCGTCATCGCCGGCCTCGCCTTCGCCGTCGCGTGGACGCCGTGCATCGGCCCCACGCTCGGCGCGATCCTCACCGCCGCCTCCACCTCCGACACCGTCGGCCAGGGCGGTGTGCTGCTCGCCTTCTACTCGCTCGGCCTGGCCATCCCGTTCCTGCTCACCGCGGTGGCCTTCCAGCGGGCCACGACCGCGTTCCGCTGGCTGCGCGACCACTACCTGGTGATCACGTTCATCAGCGGCGCGATCCTCATCGTCATGGGCACGCTGATCCTCACCGGCGAGCTGCAGCGCCTCAACAGCCAGGCCCAGCAGACGCTCGACGACCTCAACCTGAGCTTCCTCTACAGCATCTGAACCACCCGATGTTCGGATGGTGCCGGGGGTCGGGGGTCCGATCGGGGCCGGGCGTCGATACGCTCGGAGCAGACGTGCCACGTTGCCACCCTGTCCCAGTGGAGTCCGAGTGCCCCGACCGTTGAGCGGTGTCGCAGATCTGCGGGCGGCCATCGCCGCCGCCACCACCCAGGCCGCCGGCCGGGAGGGCATCGTGCCCGGGCTCGACCGTCCCCGCCAGGAGGGCCACGGCGACTACGCCACGAACGCCGCGATGATCCTCGCCGGCACGGTCAAGCGGCCCCCGCGCGACGTCGCCGCCGACCTCGCCGAGAACCTGCGCGAGCGGCTCGGCGCGGGGCTCGACCGGGTGGAGATCGCCGGCCCCGGCTTCCTCAACCTCTTCCTCACCGACGACTGGTACCGCGACGCGCTCGACGCCATGGGCGCCGCGCCCGACGGCGACGGCCCGTGGGGGTCCGGCGGCGCCGCCGCGCCCGAGCGCGTGAACGTGGAGTTCGTCAGCGCCAACCCGACCGGCCCGCTGCACGTCGGCCACGCCCGCAACGCCTCCTACGGCGACGCGCTGGCCCGCATCCTCACGTTCCACGGCCACGACGTCGAGCGCGAGTACTACGTCAACGACTACGGCAGCCAGATCCGCAACCTGGGGATCTCCATCCAGGCCCGCGCCCGCGGCGAGGAGCCGCCGGAGGACGGGTACGTCGGCGACTACGTCGTCGAGCTGGCCGCCGGGATCGACGACGCGGCCACCCGGCCCGTCGACGAGGTCGCCCAGGCCGGCGTCGCCCTCATGCTCGACCGGCTGCGCACGTCGCTCGCGTCGATGCGGGTGGAGTTCGACACCTGGTTCTCGGAGAAGTCGCTGCACGAGACGGTGGACGAGGCGGCCCAGAGCGCCGTCGAGCACGCGTTCGCCGAGCTCGACGCCCGCGGCCGCACCTACCGCTCCGAGGGCGCGCTGTGGCTGCGCACCACCGAGCACGGCGACGACAAGGACCGCGTGCTGGAGCGCTCCTCCGGCGAGCACACGTACTTCGCCTCCGACATCGCCTACCACGAGCACAAGCGCGAGCGGGGCTTCGACCGGCTCGTCTACGTGCTCGGCGCCGACCACCACGGCTACGTGCAGCGGATGAAGGCCGCGTTCGCGAACTTCGGCGGCGATCCCGAG
>Ga0247757_10000415_pt1 | contig 35774 bp, 31 predicted proteins | sample UWRJL126311R4_FD_180929 | JGI IMG/M metagenome (GOLD analysis project Ga0247757, IMG submission 180929) | Plant litter microbial communities from Arlington Agricultural Research Station in Wisconsin, United States - UWRJ-L126-311R-4 | ecosystem: Environmental > Terrestrial > Plant litter >... | reverse complement strand
CTAGAAAATCTCGAAATAATAGCTATTACGTAGAGCTCTAGAGCCTCAAGTTGTGCTGAGGTGTTTTTTCGCGAGGTGCGCATTGACTGAGGATGCGCACTGACTGCTGACTCACGGTACTGAAAGGATTATATAAGAAATAGGTAAGCAATCCACGACTTTCAAAGCGCAACAAATGTCGGTGTCTAAATAATGTATCTTCTATCTTAATAAATGCCTTGGGCGATAGGAACTCCCTAAAAGGGTTTAAAGAATAGCATGGACATATATGATCGAGGCTGTCACGATCTATGATATAATATTTCCATCTTCCCATCCGTTATATACAGACGTGCTGCTATTACTTATTTGATTTTGGATGTAGTAATACTAGAGGGGTCTAATAAATAGACTGTATTGGACTAGGAGGTTGTTAGTGGAGAGCTATATTTTTAGAATATGTGGGGGCCCACCCCAGCACAATTACGAGTATTTATGGCTATTGATTGAATAAATTCACAAATGAGACTTTCATCTCAAGTACGCTAAAAAGATCTTAAAGACAGTAGTGTTTCCCCTGCTGTGTAATAACTCGAAGATTATACAAAGGAAAAATCTCGAAGGTTTTAGGATAAAAGCTGGCGGGACTGGAGCCCGGAGTTACTTTATCCCTTTTATAAGAGCTGAAAAGTCCTGATACCGCAGTTGGATTATTTACCATCTCAACTACTATCAAATAGTTTATAGCATTTAGGTGGCTCGTAGTGCGTTAGCACTGCGCTGCCGCCCAGCACTATAACCATTGAACATATCCTCAATAACCATCTCAACGACCATGGCTCTACTGCGGTACTGCTGGCAGCATAACTATAGAATACGGTCTCAACACTCTATAGCAGTCTATATAAACCTATAGTCCTTCGTTTATTTAAACTACTCCGTCCAAAACTACTGTATCTCAAATAAATGCTATAATTCAAAAGGAACTATCTAAAACTTTTTTCGTATTTAAACATATACATATTAGCATGCGTAAGCGTTCTGTTGCCTGTAAGATTCCCAAGCTGACCAGAATCGCCTATAGAGCCTATTACCAACTTTGCTGTAACGTTCTACTAGGACGATGACGACGTTACCATCCCTTACCCTGCTAGTATAGGCGCCCGCTATAGTTATTCAGCCCTCGAGGTAGCCGAGCGCCTTACTCTAGATATAGCCGGATTCCTGCAGAATAGGATAGACGAGGTAGTCCAAAACATGGCCTATAGCGTAGACAAATACGCTAAATTTAACGACATATATCTGGACCTACCTAAGATGGTCCAGATATACTACCTCGGATGGTACATGGTACACTATTTGATAAGGCAAGAAGGAGGACTAGAGGCGATAATAGCCTCGAAGGAGGTATCGGCTGTAACAGATCTATAGGAGAAGCGATTATCACAGGTCATAAGTAGAGAATGGCTGCTGTGGAGTAAGAGCTTTAAAAGGGAGCTCTATAATAAGTTTTCTAGAGAAGGGAGCATTACCTAGATACGGGCAATCATCAGAGCCGTATGATCCAAGGGTTACTAATGAGTGGATAGAGGGAGCGAGGGAGACGGAGGGTCTAAAGAAATAAATAAGCTATAAAGGTGGAGGTGGTAGTAGAGAACGTAGGCTGCGGAAGTAGTCTTTTCAAAAGTTCTTGTTTATATAGTATTAGATTGATTCACTCGAATGTATACTTATGCAATCAAGGTGCCTGAAGGGTTCATATGCGATCAGTAGGAAAGACTGGTGACTACGCATTACTTCCGCCCAAGGAGACAAAGATGCTGAACAAACGGCACGACGTCGTCCGAAGACGACGCGGCGTATTTATGGCTATAATGTGTACTCCGCTGATTTGTTCACAACATTCTCAATATAGCCATTCATAGCATGAAATCCTGATTGGGCAAATCATATATTCATAACCTGGTTCTAGTTTGACTAGCCACTCGCCCCCAATACAAACCTAACAAGTAACCCGTCTCAATTCTCTCCCCTCGAGTCCAGCAAGCCCAAGCCCAATAAAACCAGCCCCCGATAGTTCAATAGCCCAGTGTCACCACCAATACCCTGAAAGACTCCACGGAAAAACTTGGGCACGGCAACAAGGCCGGTTCCATGCCGCCACAGGGCCCACGATACCCAAAACTCCCTCTAAGCCACCGGCCACGTCTTCTCCCATCCTTCAACATCCTGTCATTCAGTAATTCCTTCGTCCCTTGCTAGCTCCGCTCGACACGCGCTTGCGCACACACCGGAACTCGGCAATGCTGTGGGTACGGAGACACGGACGAGGTATGCATATTCTGAGACCAACAGTGCTCTGCTTCGAGACAAGGTGTCAAGAGGTCGCACGGCAGCAAGAATGGGACGACGTGTCGGTCTGCTGGTCGACAACCAGGAACCAGGCGGCTGTACCCGAGGCTGTGCAGGCGTACGCTAGTCCCCTGCAAGAGAGGTATGTGGGGAGTGTGTGGACCATGGAGCGTACTATGCAGTCGGAGAGCCAAGCGATCGAGGGAGGGGAGCCTGGTAACGCGGTGTTTCAGCAATCATGCGTGTGTTGTCCCGGGCTGTCTTGCTGACCAAATCATGTGTTTTTCCCAGAGTGGGCCGGGGCACCCGTCTCCTAGCTCTTACGCATGGCTGGGTCTTACCGCGCTGCGGGACCTGGCACGCTGATTCGTGGATAGAGTGAGGCTAGAGAGGGCAGACAGAATGCGGACCAAAGGCAAACTACATGACAAACAGGAAGGTAATAAGACGATGACTGATGACTGACGAAACGATATTTGAACACCGATGAGGGCCCCCAGAACGCCAGAAACGTGTACAAGTGTCAGAGGGGCCCTTTCTCCATCGTTGCGCGAATCAAAGATAACGAAACGCAAAAATCATCAAAACGAAGACCCGCAAAGCCACCAACCGAAACGCCAAAAGGAGAGAGGCCAAAATAAAAAAAGGCAGAAACATAGCGTCGAACCACGTCATCCATAGCGTACCACAAACATGACATTTGATAAAGATCCGCCAACCGAAAGTGTCCCCCCGTCCTCGCAATTCCATTGATTCGAGCGAATTCATTGACAATCTGCTCACCGAGCCAATCAGGCGCAAGCGTCCACCACTCGGCCCAAACCCGGAAACTAACAAAAGGGGCATGAGGTCTAGCACGTGACGCCATGATATGCCGCGTGCCCGACTATTCCAGCACGGCGTTACCCCACGGGCCCTACCAGCGAGTCGGCGCCGCTGTCACGAATCGATACAGGTGTGTCGTAATGATGAGCATGGAGCGGGGACCGATAAGATGATTTGAAACATGTCTGTCAACGTCAGCCATCTCGGCACGAAGGTGATTTGGGCTTGGGAGGGGTGCTTGTATGGGGGATGATGGCTGCTGGAGTGACTCTGGCGAGGAGGGGTACAGCTGCATTGAGGGTAGAATAGAGCATGTCCTGCCGAGCTTGGTGTGCCTCCCAGGCATGGGGCGGTCGTGGGAAGCGGCAGTGACTCCGTTTTCAAAACATACCTAAGGATTCCGGATCCTGTGGTTGGCTCTCAGCAGGAAAAGTGCTTCTGGGTTGCCATCCGAAACAATCGTGTGCTGATAGCGTAGCGGGTGGGGCGGAAGCAGGTCAAGCATTAATTTCTCCGGAGCCTTCGCACACATGGCAGGTCTGAGAGCCGGAGTTCTTGCACTGGCTGCAGCCGCGGCCTCCACAAGACTCGCACTTTGTGGTTCCGTTTCCTCGGCAGGTTGGGCACTGCATTGCCAGTAGGGAAACAGGCTGAGGGCGGGATTCTGTGTAAGCGTAGACGATGCTAGTTCTTGTGGATAGGTGATCTCGTATGGGAAGTGAGGAAAGCAGAGACGGAGGGCAGAGTGAGTGGAACTCGAAACAGAAAGCTAACAGTGGCCGGCTGGTTCCAAAGAGTTATATAGTTGTTGTTGGACCCTGAAATAGTGAAGCGCAGGGCAGCTCAGCCACGAGGGGAAAACAGAGCACCGAGTCCTACACGGCTTTTGTCTGTTGCCTTGCTATGCGTCTGGGCTGACGTGCGACCAATGGTGACAAGGTCGGAGATTAGTTCCTGCCGCACAACTGCACGAGACGACGAGGCAGATGATGGTAATGGCGAGACTAGATGGCACCCGGCCCGCCCACGATCCTCCCGAACGTCATCAGCGGGAGAGTGGCATGAGCCGCCAGCCTCTTCTCAGACTGCTCGTAATTCCAGGCTCCCTCGGTGGAGTTTGAGCCAGTAGAAACGCCACGCTCGCAGGGGACTGGAACAGGGCATATCGTGAATGACGGAGCAAAGCTCCAAACGTAATTTCTACCTGATAAGGCAAGCACACACGTGGCTGCTGCAAACGAGTTCGGGGTGAGCCGTAGTGGTGGGTAAGGCTGAAGTGTGATAGGGTAGCCCTTAGGGTCGGCCTTGTCAGAATCACTCCAGCACAGGGGTTCTCTGTGGATCCTGCGAACCCAGTCCCCGGAAGCTCTCATTTGGAAGCATTGTCAAATGTTCTGGAACAGGGCGTTCAATGGGAGTTTGTGGCGTTGTATGCATAGACGCCCCCAATGCTGATACGCCCAGCACGCACAGAAGCGTCATTATGAAACGAGAAGCAGCCTCCGCTCGTATACTATTGGATCTGTTGGCAAACGAATTCAACACGCTCGGGCTTTTGATGATCAAAGAGCCAGCCGCGATAACCTACAGTACACCCAGTACACTTAGATTACCTAACCGACATGGACAGAACACTGGAGCGTAGGCTAGCTGTTAGCGTGGATAAGAAGGATCCGTATCCTAGATAGGCACAACCGCTGCTATACTGAGATGCACATACATACATACATACGAGCCTACAGGCTCTGAAACTTGATTTGCATATTGACGCAAGAGTCCGCGTGAGCTATGTGACAGGGGTGAGCGTTATCGAAACCATGAGGCCATAATCCATCACGACATCAATGTGATCGTGCAATACCCGATGCGGCAAGGCCATTCCGGTATGACATATATTGAACTTGCGAGACACAGGGGCCACCCAGCGTCTTCCCGACCAGTGTGAGCGAATTTTCTATGCAGCTTCGCCCTTCCCTTTTTCCCGATGACAACGTCATGGCGGGTGCCTGCGCCCATGTTTCAGAGCCATCAGCCGAAGATACGGCACCCTGCATTTTTCTCCGCCTCTTATGCTTTCGCTTCGCCGTACTACCGGGGTTGGTTCACCGTTCAAAGTTTTGCCTTGACCTGTGATCGTAAACTTAGCCTCTCTGGCGCTGTGGGTCTGTCATAGATGTCTCTCTCCACAGCTCGGGCGTTGATCTTAACACATACAAGTTAGCCGCGCTGATCCTCGTCACAATCATCCGAGGTTGGAGAACTTACATGTTGCATACCCAATTGGTCTACACGCTCAACGCCCAACAGGCGCATGCAAGTTTCGGTTTCTGCCTTCAATACTGTGTATGGTTAGCACGGAGGAACTATGAAACGTTGAGATATGCTGCACTGGTTGCTCTCCTGCGGGCCGTGCAAGGGGTAACGCCACATCAGCTGCGAACAGCACATGTGGCTTGCAGTGCGCAGTGTAGCTCCTATATCATGCTAAAGATAGGCCAGGTTTCGTGATTTATTACCTTAGGCATAAAAGCAAAAAAAGGGGCGGCAATGCACTCACTTTCTAGTACCCTGGCAACGCCCTCTTTACCACCAGCGCCTAGTCCAAACAACGCTGCCCGACCAACCCCAACGCCCTTTGCCCCGAGACACAATGCCTTTACGACGTCTGTCCCTCGCTTGATCCCTCCGTCCACCCACACCTCGATTTTATCAAAAACCTCGGGGCAATATTTCCGGATCTCTAGCAGCGTATGCACTGCTGGAGGTGCAGTGTCGAGAGCACGACCGCCATGATTAGATAATATGATAGCTTTGACCTGGGGCGCATGGAGGCTAGCGAGATAGGCATCCTCATGGGTCTGTATACCCTTCAGCACAATAGGGAGGTCGGTGTGTTGTGCCAACCACGGCAGCGTAGTCTTCCAGGTCAGGTCAGCAGCAGTACCCCAGAACAGACTTTGTCCGACACCCATATTTTTCGGCGGAGAGGGCGTTTTCGCATCGCTACTCGTCTTGCTCACACTCTGGGCTTCCTGCACTGCGGCCCTAACGGGTAGATTCGACCCAATATTCTTGCTCCGTTCATCGTCCTCTCGCTTACCTGGCACTGGTGCATCGAGAGTCAAGCAGATGAACTTGATTGGAGGCAGCTTTTTCATTCTTGCTAGCATGGCCTCGCTCTTGGCTCTCTCGGTTTGAACGTACAGCTGCCATCCAAACACCTGCCCATCTTTCGCATCCGATACAATCTGCTCGGGGGTCATGGATGCATTTTGTGAGATGACTTGCATAGCGCCATACTGCTCACATGCTTGCGCGATTCCCCACTCGCCATCTGAATGCGCAAGGCGTGCCATTGCTGCTGGTGAAACGTATATGGGAAGCTTCACGTTGTGCCCGATGAAATTGGTCGAAGTATCGCAATTGACGCAGTCCACAAATACTCGTGGCCGGAGTAATATTTGCCTGTATACGGCGTTGTTGAGCCTCTTTGATAGCAAGTCATCTCCAGCAGAGTAATAATAAGCCCAGGCTTTCTTGCTGATGTTCTTGGTCGCTACTTGCTCAATCTCATCAATGTTCAATATGCTCTCCAAATCCACAGGCTCTTCTTGTGCTGCTTCCCCTGTCTCCACTGGCGACTTTTCCGCAGTAGGAAGCGTACTAGAATCCACCGTTCCGAGTTTCTGTTCGGGTTTGAGGTTGTCTTCGAGGGTACCGGGTGGATGGATAGGGTCGTATTCCTCCGTGGCGTCGGTGCCTGCAAGTTGAAGGATGACTTTCGCCCCGCCGGGATGTTCGGAGACAAAATCAGTTACATCATATACAGCACCATATAATATCACCCAGCAGCTCTCTGGTGTATTGTGCTTTGCGACTACCATCAATCAGATTCTTGTCGCATTTTGGCACTGCGGGCTTGAGAATGGCCTGCTCACCCTCAGCGTAATCAAAAACCTTTGCCATACTTGCAGTTGTTGTATCGTGCCCCTCTATTGAATGCGTGACAGAGAGGAATAAGAGGAGAGGAAAGAGGATTGGGATCGAGAAGCTGCTAACGAGCCACTTAGTGACCGGCACTTATCGCGCCACCCACGGGGCACTGATCTCCACGCGAAATTTGTGGAGACAGTTCGGGGTATAGCTTTACCGAACAGGCAGTGCCGGCCACCTTTCTCCCTTCGGTGCGTCTCCGGCGCGTGCTGACGCATGCAAAATCAATTGTTGTCATTGGCTATGGTATTATGTGAATCTAGCGTAACCTTGGACGTTCAGTGTAACGTAGGGCTCATATGCTGCAGCACTTCAACCCGGTGTTCAGTCCTGCTATGCTGAACGGCTTTATTGAAAAGGCATGCGGGACAATGGATTAAGAAACCATGATAAATCTTCTTTAATTGGGGTATTCTTCCTCGTTCGAATGTTTTACATCATCTTCATAGTGATGATGGGTATCGCTCAAGCCTCCTACTCTTGAAAAGTCGATCCTACTCATATCATCACCACCCTTCTACAGAGACTGGCTCAAGATCAGGATCATTTTCATCGCCCCAATCCATTTTCTCAAGCTCCTTCCTGAAGAAGTCCTGTTCATCCTCAAGTACGCCAGTTCGCGCGCCCATACCTTCAGGGTATCGCTTCAAATTATGCCAGTGCGTCAATGCTCGCAAAGCCTGCTCTAGAGGCACGCTTTCATCAACTTCGGCATCCACATCGCTGCCTGCCAACCAGTCGTCTCGTAGTTCTGGCCGGCAATGCAAGTAAACGGCTGTAATCACGCGCATGTTGGATTGTCTCCATTTTCGTCCACAATAGGGAACTTGATTTTTGAAAAGTTTGAGAGTGTAGAGACGAAGCTGTGGCTGGGGAACCTTGAGATTCTTCCGAAGAAACTGTGAAGATTTGTAGGATACAAGCATGAGATTTCGATGTGCTTTGTTTTTGCAAATCTTCTGCATGATTCGTAAATAGTTAATTGCAGTGAAGAATGCCCGCCAAGAAAAGTTGGTGATTGGCTCCTTTGGAAGCTCGCCTGTTGGAAAGCCGAGCTCGTCCACCTCAGGAGGTTGAGGTATGGTAGGAAGTGGAGATTGCCGTAGCTCGACTTCTGAACCCTCGTTTTCATCACGATGCATCCGGATGGGAGGTGGCACGGCATCATCGGAATCGGAGTCGAGTTCAGCCTTATCGTCTTCAATCTGCTCGGATTCGACACCCAGCCTGGAGTGGGAGCGGCAGAAATAAAAGAAGCTACCATTGTTAACTAGTGCTATGGGTTTGGGTAGGCATAGACTTACTTTAGTTCATCTTGCTCACATTTAAAGTTAACCACTTTGTCGATTTCTTGAAGCTGAAGAAGCTTCAAAATGAGTGGTACATAGCTCGAATCTACTAGAAGTTGTGTAATATATTCAAACTTCAAAATGTCTGACGGGCAAAGGTTAGCATACTGCTATTTTTGTGCTCTGTACCAACTCACGAGAAAGTTTGAACCATTTCAATATCAGCATCAAGGACCCGGAGACCGCCTTGTCGAGCACCTCTTGAGTTCGCATTGCATCCACATCTTCATTGGTTGTGCTAGTACCATTGTGCCCGTTCATCCCGTTTGCTATACCGTTTTGATTATCCTGAAACTGGAATCCACCTTGAAGACCGTTGGGACCATTGGCTTGAGTGACTAGCGCTGTAACATGAGAGAGTATGGCTTTAATGAGTACTATTATAACAGATTGTAGGTTAGGTAGAGCGTTGCGCTGTATTGAAAACATTAGATTTGCCTTTTCTGGGTAGAGCGTCCTACTCACATAGAAGTCTTCTACAAGTTTCATACGTTCTTCGACGCTTCCCGAAGGAGGCTTGTCCTCATTATTCAACGCTAAACAGAGCTCTTCGATGTCAAGATTGCTCTTTTGGGGGACTTTCCCCTCCTGTGCTGAAGAGCGCCCCTCAGAATTTTCGTCTAACCCCAGCCAGCCCCGTTCGTATTTCATGAAACGAACGCGCTCTTCCCATAATTGCTTCATTGCACGAGTTGCTCGCATTCGTTTCGCGAAAAGATCGGCTGCCTCTAAGATGGACGTTGGGATATCAGATCCTTCCCACTTGCGTCCCACCAGCAGGTCTTGCAGATCAGTTGATCCTTTTCCACCAAGTTTATTACTTGATTCATCCAAAGGCGGATATAAGAATGGAAACATTTGGTTGGTTTGGTAGTTTTGCTTTTTCCCACCTTTCCCACCTGGGCCTGCTGGGGAGGGAGGAGGCGATGGTGCTGGTGTCGCAATATGGACAGGTTGGTGTAAAATGGAAGTATTATTCCCATTCATATCGCCAAGCCCGGATCCGAAAATATAATTCCCTGTGACCTTGCTGGGATGGTTTTTCAAAGGTGGCAAAATGGAGTTGTTCTCCGGCTCCAATGGAAAAAAAGGGGGCGGCGGATTGTATGCTGGATATTTTGAGAGGATTTCTTGCCGGAATAGGTGGTAATCGAGAGGTGAGGCCGTGATGATAGGTTGTCCTTTTGAATCTGCAGATTCTAGGTTCTTGTCTCTAAAGGTTCCTTGAGCTTTCTTGACCTCTGCGAGACCACCAAAAGATACCAGAATAGTTTTCCACAGAAGAAGGCAGACTTTTGGGAGAGGTAATCCAATGGTGTCGTCCCACCGTAACTTTGAGATTATGTCCACAAGCAACATCAAAATGCCAGGCTGCTTCAGATCCAAAATAGCATCCCTGATAGCTAAGTCGGCGTTTTCTTTCTCTTCAATGCGTGCGACCTCAAGAATCATATATACGGCGGTCATGGTGCACCACACCTCGCGACGCTCGGCATCTTTGCTGTCACGTGGCGGGTGAGGTTCTACGTCAAGACCGCAAGCTCGTGAGGATGCCGTACAAAACTGTTCTAATAGCATTGGGAGTCCATCTAAGTCGATAAAGAGTCGCACATTTTTCCGAATCAGCTGGACGTGACAATGGGACTTATCGTACTGCCCAGAACGGTGACCATCCCCGGACAGGGGATCCTGAGAAGATGTCTCATCTCCCTTAGATTCAGATGTACGACCAGCACTTTCATACCAACATCCGAGCAGAATATACAATAACGCTTCAAGTTTCCTCAGTCTCAGGGTAAAGTCTGACTGCCTGGCCCCAACGAACAGGTATTGCATGAACTCGCTTTGTTGTTGCCGAGTAGCATTGGTCCAGTCCAAGCCGCCATCTTCATAAATCCGATCATTTAGGCCATTGAATGTACCCCACTCTTGAGCGAACGATGCCTGAGCTTTCAGCAGCATTGCCTGTTCCTCCACGCTGTATGAAAACCATTCCTCTACTTCATCTTCAAAAGATGAGGCATCCTCATAAGAGAAGGCATAGGGCGTAGGCTCGACTTTGGGCAGATCTCTCACGAGGCTCTGCAGTTGCACAAGCGACAAAGAGTCGGTAGATTGAGCGTCTGGGGGTGGAGCCGGGGGAGCCGGAGGCGGGAGGTGCAAAGGCGCGGGGAGAGGGACCGAGTTGTCTCTTCGTAGACCTGGTCTTGCGGGGAGTGGCGCACTGGGGCCTTCGGGTAGCGCGGGCGGATTTGCATCTTCGTCAAACAAGAGCCCTTGTTGTTCGGCTGTATCTAATGGGAGACTCAACTCCTCTATAGGTTCGGCCTCGATAACAGGGGTTTGCGCTCCCGAAATGTCCATTAGTTCAGCCTCATCCACAATGGGAGGCACAAGCGGGGCCCCTCGAAGGTCGTTGTCTGCCATGGCAGCTCGCGTAGTACGTTTTAGTAAGGAAGGCCGTTGTTGTTGAGGGATTTAGCCGTGATCACCATACTTGGTATTAGTCGAGGGGGGTTCAAGTCCTATTCATGGTGTATATGTAAGCCAAAACACGCGCGCTGACGTAGAAATTGAACTTTCGAAAAGTGATGGCGGGATGTTATGCGCCCTTGCCAAGTGTGAATGGCTCGTGCCTGCCTCCGCCGAGCAGCCAATGATAACGCGCTAAAGCACGGCTAGGTCAAGACTACCCCACCCTAAATGCTCGTACCAAGAACACATACTTGCTTGTAGTTGCTGTGGTTGGTTTGAAGATGATGTTGTTGGAAGATTTTAATGGCGCAAAAGTTTCAAAGACGTGTTCTACGCTTGGGTTGATTCTCTACATACAAACAAGACTGACAATCCCGGAAACCTTAGACCTACTTTGCACGCCTGAATGACATGCCAAGTACAGTGATTGGGCGAATTGCCATGCACTGGCTGAGTGCTAATTCGCTTGGTCACAGTAAAATGTATCACCAAAACAAGGGCCTTGAACTGGAAAACATTAGAATCCTAGAACTGTCATAAAATAATCCAGCCGTCGTAAAAGCCATCATTTCCGCGCATATGTGCATCTGGGAGTGGCTTTGAAACTTCCCTCCAAGACTACCGCATTAAAGCAGAATAAAAAGACAAAATACTCCTAGCAAATGAGCGAAAACTCAGTTGAAAGTACCATATGTTTTACGTGAACGTGCAATCAAGACAGCCGCCAAAGAACCAGATCGCCTTAATCCGATCTAAGATCCGTCTCGCCGTACCAGCCTATAGGTAGTGAAGAGAAAGTTGATCTCGATGTGGCCTCAATTTGAGCCGTTCTGTTCAGCATTGTTTTCCCGGTTTTTGATCTCATCTGGAACAATACCAGCATTTTCACAAGCGCGCTTGTAGATCGCACACTCGTCCCAGGCCCGCTGACACTCGGCTTTGAACTTGTCGCAGCTTGCACTTAACTCGGTGATGGCCTGCTCAGTCAAGAGCTTTTCTAGTGTCCATTTCTCGATGTTCTGCTGCTCATTCTCTTTCAGCTGTGTAATGAACTGAACAGCGCGCTGGAGGATGGATCCTTTGTTCTTCTCGCATCCTGGGACAATCTTTGCGAGTTCATTGATACCTTCATTGATGGTCTCACGGCGGCGACGCTCGACTGACAGTGTGATTAGAGGGTTAGAAAAGGATCTGTGGATTAAATATAGCTTACCTTCTTTGTGATTATCCCTCCGAACCTTGTGCCATTCTTCGGACCCAACCTGGGGCTTGTGTGAGGTTGCAGCAGGAGGTGAGTCGTTAGCTGCACCCTGGCCCGCGCGTGATGTTGATGTGGCAGCTTTGAGAGCTTCGAGGCTGAAGTCCTGCATGCCTTGTTGCTGGTGGTGATCGCCCATGCTGAAAGACGAGCCATCTCCAGCGGCTCCTTGTGGTTGGAATGCCAGCTCCGTCGCTTGGGGCACAGTCATTTGGTAGTGGGCAAGAGCAGCGGCCGCCGTATCGCCGACGCTCTGGCTGGTCGGGCCGCCGTTCTGGTGCACGTCAAACTGCTGCTGCATATCGTCGTCGTTGGCTGAAGCGTTGTGTGCGGCAAGAAAAGAGGCGGTGGCCTGGTCGCTCAAGTCGTTGGCGCCGTTATTTGTGGAAGGAGCGGGTCGAGTCGGACCTTGGTCGCGCGTATCACGTTTGCGTTTGTTCGTGTGAAGGCCTTCGTGTGTGCCCAACCCAGTTTTAGAGGTATCGGTTGGATAACCAGCAGTATCCGCCATATTCCTCGGGTACTTTTGAAAAACGAAAGCGACAGGGAACTGTCAGGAGAAGGACCGTGCCTTCGAAGGGCGGGAAGATCTTCCTGCTGGCTCTCCGCGCGTCGCAGAGGGCCAATTGCAGGGTAAAGGTACGACAGTGTCCGGGAGAGCACAGCCGCGTGGGGAGGTTAAGTCCTACAGTGAGGGAGGGGGGACGGGTAGGTGGGGGTTCGTAGAGGTGCGGAGGTCGAAGGCGCGAGACGTTGGCAACGCGAACGACAGCGCCGTATCCACCAGATCACGGACGATACAGACGCGTCTGTAGCAATCATGCGCCGATCAAGCGCATGCAAGGCCCTGGAGAAGGACAAACATTAGCACGAGCGCAGGCAGATAGGATGCATGAAGGTGCAACGCGACGCTGGGGTTGGGCCAGGTGGAGGCGCTGATTGCTTGCCGCCGTGAGACACAGCTGTCAACCCTCAAGAGGACGCGTGGGCTGGTGAGAGTCGCCGTGTCGCTTGGAGCGCACAACCGCGTCGTGCTTTGTTCTGCTCAGAATGCGCGCCCAGCGCTCCAGGGAGAGGGGCGGCATGCGCTCAAGCTCGCGACGATGCAGATCAGGCCAGGCCAGCTGTGGGAGCTTCAGCTCGCGGCAGCACGCGTAATTGAGGGATGGGCAGCGGGCGGCGGCAACAAGCAGCAGGCAGACCTCGCCAACAGAGCTGTGGTGGGGAGGGAATCGGTGCCGCGAGTGCGACAACGGCTGGCCTACCTTCGGTTCGTAGAAGCGCAGCGCGATCTCGTGATTTGGAACGCTTCAGCCTGGATGAGGAGTAAGTCAGGCGTCTTGATTGCAAATAATACCATGGAGCGATTTGGACCAACACGCGTCGGATAGGCCCGCGAAGGCATACTTACTGCTAAATAGTTTGCCAAAACTAGCACCAGTCTGATATCGCCGTATATCGCTATATCGCTAGGTCGTCGTCTTCGAGCGACGCAGAGTCCAAGTCAGGCGGAAGGTCATGTGCAGCCCATGGCTTTAAGAGCGCTCGTTGCCACTAACGTCGGCCCATGCGAGCCAATCATGGCGAGCCAAGACGCTATGCCCCTCCCTTCCCAGCCGCCCGCTGAACACCACCCCCCTCTGAACCTCCTACATATCTACACCTCGCCTGCTGCTCTGGGACAGACCCTTTGTCCGTTCCCTTGCACGCTCCTCCTAACTCGACAGCCGTATGCAGAGAGACGGGCCGATGCTGCCCGGAGTTTTGCGCACTGCAGCCTGCCCTTCGAATCAGCACCAGGGTACCACAGCCCAGCTCCCCTCCGAGCGTTGACTGCGCGCTGCAGATGACATCTCCTGACTGCCTTCAACAAACTGGCAACCCTTCACATTGTCCGCGCCATACCCGATTCGATCACAGTCACGCAACACTCCGCTCTACACTGGCTCCACAGGCGTTCACGTGCTGGCCTAGGCTCAGAGCTGTATGTTTGCCGACTGCCCCCTGGCCTGCGCTGGGTGACTGCATGTGACCTTCTCCACACACCCACACACATATGTAGACGCCGCCAGCCACACTGTTACGCCCTGCCACCTTCCTATCCTTGACCGGGCCCTGTTCTGGATGTTCAAGAGCTTACTAGACCCATCCCAAGCTTACCGAACCAACCCATTCTGCCTTGTCTCTCAATCCGCCTTAGGCGTGTTTAGCCCAACAAAGAAGCATGAGTCGAATACGGTACTCTATCACGAAATACGGATGTTGGCTTGGCACAAAGAGGGATCGCATCACATAGTACATTTGCTGCACCATAGCTGTTGTGGGTTATATTGACCACTCGTCGTTGACGCGCCTTGCAGTGCAGCTATGCTCGTGATGCCCCGCGGCGAGCTCGGAACGGTCCGGCGGAACGCCTTTTGAAACAGTAAGGTGGTGTGTTGACTGTGGCAAGCATCAAGAACACTGCGGGTCTGTGATGCTTGCAAAACTGCGGGGATCCTGCTCAGTGTATGGCTAAGGTTGCAATGGGTGCCATTCTTACAGGCCCGCCATGTAGTAGTCACACTCCGGGACCGATAAACCCTAGGGCAAGCTTCAGTAATGGTCACAAGTCAAACACCCTCCCCTTCTGTACGCTTTGCCAAAAGTGTCCGTGTTACCATGTGATCGTCACGGTGTCTTGTCTTACATATCAATATACTAGTGGTTGATCGCCCTACCAACACGAGCAGGCATTAGATGCCGGCACTTGCATACTTAGGTCGGCAAAAGACGAACAGCTCTTGCCATAAGATAGGAGGTGTTGATTTCATATTGCCTGTTAGTCATGAATTGTCAACACAGCCTTTAAAGTGTGTTGTATATAGTTGTGACAAGAGTTGCCTAGCGTTGAGTCCAAGCTTGTGATTATACCTTTGCTTCCAATCAACCGGACGCTAAGAGTATACCCCTATCGAATAATATGAGATACCTCCTTCTTTCCTTTTTACACCGCGTACCCGCGTAACTGGAGGCACTGTGCGTAAAGACTGGCTGTCCATTGTTCGGTTATGATAAAATCGACAGCATTTAGTACCTCACATTGAAGAAATTGACGCTCGTTTGTGCTAGTCAGGTTTAGTAGCATTTGATTGCCACTCCAGTGCTCACTCTGCTAGTATTTGGTTATCGTTCGAATCTAAATACTCACACTGAACGCAAGTTTGAGCTGTTATGATTGTTCGTAGTTTCTCTTAGTATGAAACCAAACCCAATATGTGAGCACTACTTAAACTTCTAAGTAGCATTGAAAGAAGAACTGAGGAGCTTTAAGGTGCTCCAGTAACATGGGGTACGGTTGCTGACATATATAAAGTGAAATCGAAAGAAAAGCTGTTTAAGTGCCTACAAGAGTACTGTTTCCAACTTTCAGGCTGACACAGCTTTCTCTTACCTTTACTCTTACTTGAGTGTTTGCAGTCAAATGCGGATGATATCAAGTGGTCGTTTGCCTGGAGCTGGTCTAGTAGCTTCCACACGCAACTAGCGGCTTGGCGCGGAGTGCGGAGAGCTGCGACCAATTTCTCGAACCGTATCAACACAAACAACTTATAGCCTACGTCCAGCCACTTTATCTGAAATCCCGTGCGACGCACCACGCGTAGATACTTTCAAGTTCTTTTTTATAACATCGCAGTTGATCCCCGTAATGGCCACTGAGGTTATTGCGAACCCGCCAGCCGCGCAGTCTGCAGAGAGCAAGAGCGCTCGCAAGAAGAAGGCTAAGGCAGAAGCTGCCGCCGCCATTCCCATCCCCACTGAGCAACCGGCCTCTGAGCTGGGCGCAAACAGCTCAGATGTGGCAGGCAAGAGCAATGGTGCTGAGAGCGAGAATTCATACATTAAGGAGCTTCAGAAGTGCGCAGTGCTATTCATCCAAAACATGGCGGGGTCAGTGCTAACGATATACATAACAGGAGCGTCCGCAATGTGAACAAGAAGTTGGTAAGTTATGGCGGCTTTTCAATCTGATATCAACTTCTGCTGACGAGCTACCCAGAACGCCATTACCAAAGTCGAGGAGATCATCTCTGCATACCCTAATGTCTCCCTTGATGAGCTTGTCTCCACCCGCAAGATCAACTCCGACCAGAAAGCCCAGGTCCAAAAGAAGTCCTCGCTTCAGACTCAGCTCGCACAACTGGAGGAACAGCTGACTCACTACAAGAAGTTCGAGCAGGAATACCAAACGAAGGCTGCTCAAGAGAAGGAGATTCTTCAGAAGGCACATTCGGAAGAGCTCGAGAAGCTGAGGAGCGTGCTCAAAGATGAAGCTGCTCTAGAGCAGAAGCAAGCCTTCCGTGACAGGTTGCTGACCCTGTCTCGATTCCTTCGTGCTGCCGCAGCCCGACGTCAGTCCGAGGACGAAGAGTCTGATCTTGCCAAAGCTTTTGAGGGCGCACTCTTGCTAGTCTATGGAGGCGACCCAATTGCTGTTGCTGCAGCTGAGAAGCTGATTGATGGAACCGATGAACAGGTCCCTTCAACAGAGGGTGTGATCCTTAATGTCACATGTGAGTCGCCCGAGACGACCTCAACACCAAAGAAATATCATTAACCCGTAATAGACGCTCAGATCAAAGAAACGGCTCTTGCGGAGGCTGCACCCTTCTCGACTACGCAGGAGTGGGCAGACAACGTCGCGGAGTCACAGCCGGCACCTCCCGAGTCTGAGCCAACGGATGCTCCCTCCACAGACCCGACCGTTGCAAATGCAGGACTTACTGAGATCAACGAGGCTGCGGCCTTGAATGAAAAGGTCGAGTCAGGAGATGCTCCTAATGTTCCAGCAGCCACCATTGTTGATGCAGGTGCAGCGAATTTGGCCGGTGGTGATTGGGACAAGCCTCCGTCTGGATCCGATGACCCGATGACTGAGTCTTTCGAAATCGTTCCTCGTGATCCCGCCGAGACTGAAACACCAGCTGCACCAGCTGCTGTGAATACTACCCAGAGTTGGGCTGATGATACTCCGGATGTAGCTCTAGCTGCGTCAACAGCTACCGGCAACAACGATGGTTTCCACGAGGTTCAGCACAATCGCGGACGTGGACGCGGTGGACACCAAGGTGAAGGACGGGGTGGTTATAGGGGCAGAGGCGGACAGCGTGGCGACTTCCGAGGAAGGGGACGAGGTCGCGGACGCGGAGATGGCCATCGTGGTGGACCACGAGGTGGATTCCGCGGCAACAGAGGTGAGTCGCAGTAAGGGATAAGAGCAGGCTTCCTTTCTACGATTATCTTGGAAACTACCGGATGGGCTAGTTGGCGTTGCGTCCATCGTTTCTTATCATGTTTTGGGCTTCTGAGCGGACCATCTCCTTTCAAAGCTTCACACAAAACTGCATGGGTATCTGTACAGCCTAATTGTCTTGTCTGCATAGCAACGGAGCCCGGGTTCTCTGGTAGGGGCCATTTGTAACTATAGTGGCTATGGGATACGGGTGCTCAAATCAAAGGGCTTGTATTAACTTTGTGTTCTCGCTGCTCTCTCGTGAAAGATCAACGTAGCGTTTTGATTCGCCTTCGGAACAATGCAAGCTTGGGCCACTGGGTCACGCAGCGAGTAGAGGCTCAGCAAGGCCGCCCGGAGAACGGCGGTCAATGCCAGGGGTCCGATGATGGGCTGAGATAGGCGAGCGTGGAGGCGGAACGAGCGTGGCGATGTCTTGGAGCCGCATGGTGGATGGATTGCCGTGCGTGCATGACAAGTGCAGATCTGCCGGCGCTGACAAGCTTCATACCGCGGATCTAAGGAGTAGGTGTTGTGCTAGACACGGCTTCGAGTTTTCCCAACAACCTCGGCCAGGTGGTCGAGGCCGCCGAGCCACTTACTTGCATACTCTACAGACGGCTGGTTCCCAGTGCTTGTTTGTTTGTGTAGACGATGATGGCCGAAGCAGTCGTGCGCGCTCCTGTGCTATTCACTGTCGCTGGCTCCTTTGGATCATTGCGCAAAGTGGGCCATTTAACTGCTGCCCTGTGATACTGGTGCTTCTGAGCAAGGCTTCAATCAGACAAGCTGCAAATTTCAATATGTGACCTTGCACACGCACATTTGCTTTCCCTGGCTGTGGTTCACCTCCCGACTCGACGTATATGATCAGATAAGGCCAGATTAGATTGGCCTTGTGTGGAGGCTTGCGCTATGACGTGCCTGGCCGTGCAACCTAACTGCGACGCTGTCAGAGTCGCTGCGTACACTCGCTGGCAGAGGCGTGCGAACCTTACTCACCGCAGCGCAGAAGCAGTCTCGTGATCGCAGCGGCGGCCTGCCGTGTGCCTGGCGTGCGACTACGTCGTAAAGATCGGCGTGGAGAAAGCGCGGAACTGGAGGGTGATCTGAGGCTCACCTGAGAACCGCTACCGATTGGTCCTAGGCGCTTGGCCCGTCAAGCACCTCGCCAACCGCGCCTTGCAGACTCCTAGACATTCCAAAGCTCGCCCGCCCTCTTCCTGACGCTCCAAAGACGATTTTCACCGCGCGCCAGACTTACTCCAACCCATGCGACACTTGTAGCGAGCCGTCGAGCTGTATTCTCGCTGCGGTGCTGCGTGGCGACAACAGTCGATGCTGTCCTTGGACCTCTTGCGAACGACGCCAGACAGCCTCACCGTCCCCTGCACCTACTCCGAAACGGCGGCCCCGCCAACCTGCGCCGACCATGGAGGCTCCCCTCGACGTCGTTGCCTCTGTTGAGGCGCCTGCTACTAAACATGATGAGACCACGACTAAGCCTGCTTTGACTCCTCCTACAAGCGATGACCTGGGCCAGCGGGACGAGAGGATGTCGTCGGAGCTCTCTGATCTTGATAGCGATGATGGCGAGGACATTGAGCCTGATCATTATTGGGACGGTGGCAAGATTCCTGTCTTTAAGCCGGTATGTTGTGGACTTCCTACAAACCCACCGCGCCGAACAAGGAACCTTGCGCTTCGACGAGTCTCGAGGCGCATACCATAATCGACAGAGGATATCTTTACTGACAAAAAATCCTACAGACGATGGACCAGTTTCGTAACTTTCAAAGGTTCATCGACAAGGTTGACAAGTACGGCATGAAATCTGGAATAGTCAAAGTTATTCCCCCAAAGGAATGGTAGGGCTGCCGTCGAGTTAGCTACTACCTTTGAAGGCTCACTATTTCCATAGGCGCGATTCACTCCCCGACCTTAGCGAGGCGGTCAAGTCGATCAAAGTCAAAAACCCAATCATGCAGGAATTCGCCGGTCAACATGGCATATATACTCAAGCGAATATTGAAAAGCAGCGGTCCTATAACTTGCCAGAGTGGAAGTCAGTTACCGAAGAGGCCCATCATCAGCCACCAGCCAAGCGAGGTGAACGTCGACGAGCTGCAGTTGAAGCTCCAACACGTACACGTGCTACTAGGTCTCAGGCGAAAGCCGGAAACGTCGATGATTCTGCTCCTGCTCCAAGGCGCGCAGCGGCCCGTACCCGCCGGCGTGCAGTTAGAAAAGAAGAGAAAGACAAAGATGATGAGGATGATGATGCCTTTGAGGTGCCGCCTACCCCAACATCACCTGGCAGAGAAGACGAGAAGAAGACATCAAACCGTAAAATCAAGGAGGAAGTAGATGATGCACCTGCCAAACCACGTGGACGTCAGCCGAGAGGAGACGCCAAGAAATCTACTGCATCACGCCGAATGAACAACAGAACGGCCATGGCGGATTATGTGGATGAAGCGGCCTTCGAAGACTTTAATTATCGCCTCGAAAATGTCGATGAATACAGTGCCGAGCGTTGTAAAGAACTTGAAGAAAACTATTGGAGGACTATCAATTACGGCCAGCCGATGTACGGAGCTGATATGCCCGGGTCTCTGTTCGATGAGCGCACAACGAGCTGGAATGTCGCAAAACTTCCTAACCTGCTTGACGTTCTGGGTACCAAGGTACCTGGCGTCAACACTGCATATCTATATCTAGGCATGTGGAAAGCTACTTTCGCATGGCATCTTGAGGACGTCGACTTATACAGTATCAACTACATCCACTTCGGAGCTCCGAAGCAGTGGTACAGTATCTCGCAGGAAGACGCCCGAAGGTTCGAGGCGGCGATGAAAAACATCTGGCCCCGGGATGCAAAGAATTGCTCACAGTTCTTGCGCCACAAAACCTACCTTATCTCTCCACAGCAGCTAGAGAAACAGTTCAACATCAAAGTTAACCGGCTGGTTCATTATGAGGGCGAATTCGTTATTACGTATCCCTATGGCTATCACTCCGGCTACAACATTGGTTATAATTGCGCTGAATCTGTCAACTTCGCCAACGAATCCTGGTTGAGCTATGGTAGGATCGCAAAGAAGTGTGAATGCGAGGCGGACAGTGTCTGGGTTAATGTGAACGAAATTGAGCGCAAACTGAGAGGCGAGCCCACTCCAGAATACTATGAAACAACTGATTCGGAGGGTGAGGACGACCTGGCGGATCATCTGCCTAGCCCTCCGCCTAGTATTGCAAGCAAGAAGGGCAAAGCTGGGCGAAAAGCAGCCGGCAACAAGCGTAAGCGGGCAAATGAAGAACCCAAAGAAGCACCAAAGCCCAAGAAAGTTAGACGCATCCGTCTTCGCATCAAAGTACCTGGTCGAGGAATGCCATGTGTCCTGTGTCCAAATGATGTCGAATATGATGAGCTTCTACCGACTGATAATGGTCTGAAAGCACATCGCGTTTGTGCGGATTACACGCCCGAAACCTTCATCTCCCAGAAGGCTGGCGTCGAGACCGTCTGCAATGTCGCCAATATCGGCAAAGATCGCCTGGAGCTCAAATGTAATTACTGTCGATCAAAGCGCGGGGCTGTCTTTCAGTGCTCAGCAAAGAAGTGTGCACGAGCTTTCCATGCAACCTGCGCAATGGCTGCCGGCGTGCAGGTTGATCTTGGTCCAATGCCGACGTTTGACGAAGAGGGTACGGAGTATTTCTACGATGGGTATGATTTCCGATGCCGCTTCCACCGACCAAAGAAGAGGAACGCAAAGGCCGTGACTGTTGATGTTCTGGAGAATGACAAATTCATCATCAACTATGGAAAATCATTGAAACCAAAGGATGCTATTCAATTCCAATTGGTTGGCGGTGAAATGTTCCAGATTTATGGTGGTCTGGTCATTGAAAACCGACCTGGAGAACAAGCACTTCTAGTGGATGTGCTGCCTGACGGGTAAGTAGAGCGCCAGATGAGTTAGCATCTCAGACTAACGAAAACAGTGATCGTGTCGAAGTAGAGTGGAAGTATCTTTTGAAAATGGCACCAGAGGATTCTCAGAGACCGAAGCCTTCAGCGAATGCTAAACCTCTTCCAGAACATCTTAAGGAGAATGACGCATCGCTCGATATCAGCAATCGCACGGATGGTGTTCCTGAAATGGGTGATCCATTCCATGATCCCAATTCTGTGCAGAAATGGGCCGAATTCAACACAGCTCCTGAGGTAACACAAAAGATTGCCAAAGTGGATCTGACCAAAGAAAATCAATTATGGTATTACCTGGGCAAAACCTCGACGGAAGCAAGGCCACAGTATACTCATGACTTGGCTATTCCTCAGCACAATGTCAAAAGTAATTTCCTGGATAGTGTCAGGCCTCCACCGCCGATCATCCCTCAATTCCAGCATCGTTCCTACCCGGCATCGTATCCTCTCAAGGCTGCTCCTGTGTCCATTCCGCCTCGAACTCCAGTGCAACATAACCTGAAGCCTTATCAGTACAGACCGAAGGAATCAATGATGACCACATTCAAGGCTCCAGCTTATAGTCCGGATACACGCAAGAATCCTAACTCTCCTGTGGCACATCAGCCCAACGTCGCTTATGATCATAGAACCACTGGTCCGCAGTATGGGCAGCCTATTTATGGTACAACCTTTCACGCTTCTAGACCACCGCAAGGTGGCTACATGCCCTATGCTCCACCACATAACTACACATACGATTGGAAATCCCAGCAGACACCAGGCGGGGCTCCCTTGCTTAACGGCATCCATCAGTTTGCCCAGTCTGCCTCAACTAACCAACCGCCAACTACGCAGCCACACCAAAATGAACTACCACCCTTCCCGTACCAACAGGGTCAAGGTCCGATCCATCGCCCGGCGTATAGCCCTTCTATGGCCCCTCCTGCTTCGCAACCGCAGCTAGCGGCTCGCAGTGGTGCTCCGGTCTCAGCCCTACAAGGCGTTCCCACTGGGACATCCAAACCTTCAATGTACGCCACCACCTATTCTTCCCCTACTCCATATTCAACCCAGTCCCCTTCGTCGCAAGCTGAGTACCTTACCTACGTTACCAAATATCCATATTTGAAGAATGCATTCTTAAGGAGAGCAAAAACTTACGTATCTCCTTATAGTCCTGATGGTGGATTTACACCCGAATGGATGCCCAAGCTAGCAAACAGCAACAATGACACTCCAAATGTTGTGGCACCAAAAATCCCTGCCGGTCAACCAAGCCCTGGCCTTGGTTTGACTTTTGCTAGAGGGATACCATCTGGTTTACCCGTCTCGCGTCCTACTCCTCAATTTCAGTCCGCCGACGCATTTCGACAAGACCTCAATAAAGCACCTCGTCCTCCGTCTGGACCACCGAAATGGGAGTCTATGTTCCGCCAGCTAGGGACTTCGACAGGTTCCCCGACTACTGTAGGCATAATTACATCTACAAGTCCTTTACCAGTTCTTACCTCCGCTCTTACAAAGAGCCATACTCCACCTCTACCCCCGCCGAGCGAAGTGCAACGACCGATTCCGAGTCCTCTAAGCGACGCACCAAACACTCCCAAGAGGCCAGATGTCAGTCCCATTAGCGATGATGAGAGAGTCGCACCAACCTCGACTGCTCCTCCTCCGCCACCACATTCAGAAGAGACGTGGCGATACACGCAGTCAACATCTTGATCACCCTGTATCATGAAAAAAGGCACGTAAGAGCGAGGTTAATGGACTGGGAAGATTTCTTCTCTTTGTGTACCTTTATTATCTAACGGCGTTGACGTGCAGATGCATGCATTTGCAGTGGCTGTTGTGCGTTCTCTTCTTTCTTCTTCCCTCTTTCCTTCTCTTGGCCTTGGCCTGTATGAAATATAGATATGACCAATCGGGCGAATAATGGGATTCTAGGCTAGGATTTTAGTAGCAATGATCCGAGCGGCGTTTGTGCGGCGCGTAGGAACTCAGGATATGTGATCGATCGGTCATGGAATGGAATGGATCGATATGGATTGGTCAACACATAGGGAACATGAATATATGACTGCTCTGCTCGTGAAAGTGGACTGAGAGGCTATGGACTCCGTTGCGTTATATAAATAGCGGTGGAAGTCACTTTCTTTTCCAGGTGATACACATTTTCCAGAAGGGTAGCAATTGATGGAAATCTCGTTGGCGAGCATCTCTCTCTCTCTCTCTCTTAGTGGACATTGAGTACTTCAGACGTAGCCAGCGCTCTTTCATCTCACCTTCAGAAAAAAGTCCACATACCTTTTCCTGCGACTTGGGCTCATGGCCTTACGTAGAGCTGGCTAGCTACTTGAGAGAATTGAACATTGATCTACTTCAAGGGGGTTTCTGGAAAGAAGTTATCACCCATTTCCCTCCATAGCTAAATTTCAAAAGAACTTTTTTATTAGGAAAAGGTCTCTGCACCACAATGATGGCAGCAAGCATATCCCATCCCCTCTCACCGTCATCGCCAGAAGCCTTTACAAATTTCCCAACCTCACCCCCATCTGATGGAATCCCGGACTTTCGTTCGCAAAGTCCCCCTGCACATCACACGATCAATCAACTAAACGGGGAAACCCTCCCAACCTCCAGACAAAAATTCACAGCATCATAGAAGTGGTCACCGCGAAAAGCACAAGGATAATCGGTATACCATTTTCGATTCCCCCGTCCATCTCCCCTCCTCCTTCTCCTCCACAAAATTAAAAGCCGGGCTTCCCAGCCACCCCGAAAGGAAAATTTTCTACGTACGTACGTACAAGCCAACCCAACCCAACCCCTGCTCCAAATCGCCCCCCCCCCCCATCAATCTAGTATGACCCTAGCGCCTATAGCCTTGCAATTCCATGTCATTCACAGTAGTAGTCAATGCCATTGCTCATTGTGTGCAGTAGTAGTATCGAATTCCATTTCCCATGCCCCCCCATACATAGTACCTCTAGGCGCTTTGCTCTTCCTCGGATGAAAAGAAGAAGACGCCCAAAACATCGAGAGAAAAGAAGAAAAAAAAAATAACCTGAATCATCTATCCACCACACCCGCTCTCCCACACTCCTAATATACCCAAGATAATTGCCTAACTAATACCGAAAGGATAAAGAAGGTTTTTTAAAAAGAAAAGAGAAGAATTTTATATACGCGCCATGCTAAGTATGATCCATGGATTTTGTGAAAGGGGCGAAAACAAAAGAAATGAAGAGAACAAGGACAAGGATGGAAAAAAGCTAAGCGTAAAGCATATCAAGCATGCCATATCAGCGCCAGAGGTTTGTCCCTTGCGATTGCAACAATAAAAAGCAAAATCAAACGAGAGAGAGCAAGGACCCTGATGAGGAACCCACGCCGTCTCTCTTACGCACACACGCAAACATTAAGACATGAAGGGTAAAGAAAAGCGAACCAAAGTAAAAGCCAGACGGAGGAACAGTCGTGGATGATAATGGTATATAACATTTCTCTGCCGTCCACCCATGATAAGGAACCAACGCCATTCCGCAGTTCCAAGTTAGACATGCATGCTGTAATGACCCCGGTAAAATGGAAAGGTAATGAGTGGTCAGGTGTGTATATTAGATGCTCTAGGCCGTGTCTTTGATCTTTGTTGTCCAAGCCGAAAGATATACATCTACGAAGCATTTTCAATACTGACGAGGCCGGGAGGTGTATGTAGATGCTTATTTGCGAGTGACGTGTGTACAGGTTCGTCGACAGTGGATGTGCTTGCGCTGGGCAGAGAACTGCTCTGGGGACTTTGAGTTTCACTAGTTAGGGGTGGTGTCGGTGGTGCGTCAGCAAGAGATATGTGCGAGGTATGTCCGAATTCTAGGTTTGGTGGACGCGGAGTTGTAGTAGCGTCGGCAGGGCTATCTGTGCGGTCGAAACGGTGCAACTTCTTTTCAACCTAACGCATCCCTTGTTAGCAGAATGCATGGCTTGGGCATATGCGTTTGAACTTACAGACTGGATTTGTTTGCCAGTGACAGTCTTCCTAGCCTTTTCTAGGGCTGGTTTTAAGATGCCAACCAGTTCCTCATAATCTCGACGGGAAAGTGTGTCCATGAGTTTCTCTGCGTGATTATTAGCATAATTTCATAGAATACAATATGTAGAACTTACGGATGACATAATTGCCAAAGCTATCTTTTATAAGTGTTTGTAGGCTATCTTCACCACATTCGTTCTTCGCTGTGATAGTGAGCATAATCTTACGGCGTTGCTCATCAGTTCCAAACAGCAAGCACTTCTCAACGACATTACTGGCAAACTTGTGCTTGGAAAAGACAAGAAGCTGGGCCCGGACAAGTTCAATGACCTTGGCACGATCTTCTGGGAGACCATGTGAGATGACATGCTGGGTGACGTAGTTCCCATACTGATCGGATATGAGCTTTGGACCTTCGGCATGTAGCTCGACTAGAATGAATCGACGTTGTGGTTCCGGAACCTTTTCCAACAACCTTTGAATGACGCGGCAGCCATAGGTGTGCGTTGCTAGAGATCCGACCTGGCCACGGAAGGCCTCGATAATGTTATGTATATATTCAATAGAAACCCGGTCGATGACTTTCTGAATGACATGGTTACCGTTGCAATCTCTAACGCATTTAAGCACATCTTTCTCAAGCTCTTTTACCATCGCCGCTTGTTGGTCCGTTAAAACATGCTCCAGAGCCTAATCAAATTAGCAAGTGAGTAAAGGTAACGAGCGTTATGTAGTACCTTTTGAACGACTCTACAGCCATACATGCCATTTGAAAGTGCAAGAATGTTGCCCATCATTCGGTTTGCGAGAAATTTCTTCTGTGTTTGGTCGCCATGCTCAAAAAATTTCTGTATCACATAATTACCAAACACGTCCTGCATCAACTGCAAACAATCCTCTTGTATCTCTCGAAAAATTTTGTCTTTCTCATCACTGTTAGCTGTTTCAAGTTTCTGCTGTATAAAGCGAGATCCATGTTGATCACCGCTAAACTCAACGACGTGGCCGTAGATCTCTCGCAACTCAAATCGCCGTTGCATTTTGCTAGCGTTCCGGAAATTATACAAAGTATTGCTCATGGCTTGGAGTTCGGTTGGGTTGCTGTGATCTCGTGGGGCTTTGGGCGCTTCGATAGGTATCACTGCTTGGAGCGGTGCCATTGGAAGATTCGGGGCTAGGTTATTTAGAGACACTACGTTGGGCATAGCGAAATGTTGGTACGGGTAGGCGTTCCGAAGTTGGTTTGCCATCAACAATTGCTGAATTTGTTGTGGATGGAGCTGGTTTGGATGTATAAAGTTGCCTCGGGGCTCTTGCGATATTTGGTATCCTTGCAGTTTTCCTCGCAGTAGATTCGTGTTATTGCTATGTGATGTGAGCGTCTGGTCTGAACGAGAGGGATACAGATGGTCAAAAGTGGGAGGCGTGTGGGAATGCGTCTGGAAAGGGCTCTGGCGAACTCCGGTACCGTTCGGTGCGCTTCGACTGTCGAAAGCAACAGGCCTGAACTGGAAAGTTGGATCACCCATGAGTCCGTTAGCAAAGTTGTCAGTCCCGGCGTGTCCATGAACAGCGTCATGGGACCTCCCCAGGGCTTGTGAATCTGCGTAATTATTGCGCGCCAATGAAGCTTCGTTGAGAGCAGGGCTGAAAGTGGGTGGAAGCCCATTGATGCTCATAGATGGTCTATGTGACATCATGTTAAGATCGGCCTCATGCTCAAAGCTAAGCTTCCCAAGCATATGCAGGGCCTCACTCTGTATTGATCCGCTCCGCTCTTGTTGAAACGCACGACCATTAGCAAGGGAGAAGGAAGAGTGTTGGCGCTGGCCCGGTTGAGCGTATCGCCCCAAAGTATCAATCGTCTGACCGAATTGGTGTGGTTCGTTTCCATGACGCGATGGGGGGAGACTCCCACTTCGTGAAGGAGCAGCACTCGATGGGCCAAAGTACTCGGAATTGGCCACACTCCGCCTGTCGTCGGTAGGGGAGTGAACAGAAGCAGCATCAGGCCATGACCCTACCGAAGCTTCCGAGTGCTGCGCTACGTCAGGTTGGTTGAAAACAAACGATGAGAACCCATTGGTACTAAGGGGGTCCGCTCTACGTGCAGATGTGAAGTTCATGGAAGTCGGATCGAGGAGTGGTTTGTTCGGCTTCGAGACCGGGGCTTGGCCAACTGCGACTGATCTCGAGGCGGGGAAGAAGGCGGCCGAGTTGTCGGTATACTGTTGGGAGGGCTCTGGTTGGACAATGGAGCGTTTGCGCGCCGGCGAGACACCTGAGCGCATGTGTGCCATGCTGGCCGCAGGGCCATCTATCATCCATGATGAACGGCCGTGATGCCAGCCATCCGATTCGGAGGAAGCAACAAGAGACCCTGACCCAGTCTTGCCTTCGATAGGTTCGGAGGGAGTAGCCATGTAAGTGCTGTTTTCTGAGTGATGTGAGCTGAGATGTATGTATTCACCTGCAAGGTCGTGCATACCTCGGGGGCGCGAGCTATCTCTCACGGCGGAGCCAAAGCCAGAACCGATAGAATTATTGTTCCAAATGCTGCTAGCTCCCCAGCCCAAGGTTGAATGGGTTGTACGTTCGCCGTCGGCGCCATTCATGGCGACTCCCCCGTTGAAATCCCTCGATCGGGCCTGCATGTGTGATCAGTAGGTGGTGGGGAAAGGTATCAAAGATTGAACCTACGTTAGTCGTCATGCTGGCCATGGCGCGACCCACCATGCCCGACGATGAGTCCATACGAATAGTGCAGAGTAATGGTGAACAATGGCGCTCGAATAGGCAGCACGATATTCTCAAAAGACGAAAATCGTGCGGGGCGGCTTATGCAGCCGTGCAAGCTGAAAGTGGGCTAGGCGTCAGCAGGCGGACTTTCGACGTCGCACTTTTGCGCGGATTTGACTAGCTTACTGAGGGAATGGTCTGCGAGCTGTTGAGGTTGAGGAGGGAAAACGGGTGGCGTATATGGTACAGAAGAGGCGGGGCGAAAGCGAAGGGAGTCCACCACGGGCGCAAGGAAGGGCGGGCAGAGGGTTGATATGTGCAGGAGCGCAGCCCTTGGATCTTAGATTGGTGCAAGGTGGGCGATATCCCTCTAGCCACTGTGCATGCTAAACTCGAAGCGGTGGTGTCGCGCGCCAGGCGGGGAACGCATCAGGGTGCCCTCGAATCTTTGCCAGCTTGCAGCGGGACGGGGATGCAAGGGGAGAGAACGGGCTGCTGGAGTGATTGCGGAATGGAGGGCAGAAGGTGCCGTGGAGCCGCCGGGGAAGCGATGGGAGAGCAGTCGCAGGCTGTGGCGGGCGGCGACGAGCGTGTTGTGAGTCGAGGCAGCGGGAGAGGCGTGAGGCGGGAGGGCGGCGTGGAAGAGGATGGCACTCTATGTCGCGAGAACAGCGCTGGTGGGCGAGACTTGGATTGGGATTCCCCAGATCGTCTGCGCACTAACACGATTGGAGCCTTAGTTTCCGTCGTCCTGGCGCCGCGTCCAAAACTCCGCTGTCAGGCTCAAGGTTCTCCGAGTTAGCCCAGCGTCGTAGAGCCGCAGCCGCTTGCTGCAATGCGTGCGTCCCTATTTCTAGCACCGCCGTCGACCTCAATTGCTGCTGCTGCTGCTGCTGCTGCCACTGTTGCTACCCCGGCCCTGCGTGTGCCAAGCCAGGACTTGCCAGGCGGCCACCAAGCCGCGACGGGGGGAGGGCAAAGGGCCAGATGTGAGACATGGGCTCGCATGGGGCACAGGCGAGCGCCATTAGGTACGTGGAATATGCGTTTCACCGGCTGCCATGCACCCGGGGCTTTTTTCCTTCCCTCGCTCTCTCCCTCTCTCTTCCGACCCGCCAGGCTGCCGTCCAGCCCACGCTCCACTGGTGTGGCTGCTACGGGCGGAGCCTGGGGCAAGTTTGCTGCCATGCCGAACGGTGACCCCCAACGTCTCTCCGTCGAGCACGCCCAGCAACAGGCCTGCCCGCCTGCTGCAGCGAGGTGTACACCTCACGAGCCCATGGCCATCTGCGACGTGACTAGCCCCCAGCTGTGCGTGTCTTCGTGCTGCGCTGGCGCCCATAGCAAACGGCAGCGACTGGCCGTAGCCTTGCCCTTCGGAGAGTCTTGACAGCCATGTCGGAAAACTGACGTCGCCCCGTCGAACGAGAGCCCTCAGTCGAGCACTAGCCGGCGTGGTAGACGTCGCCGTGCAGCCGTACACCGCTACTCAGTCCTTTTGCGGCGCGCACGTCGCACAGCCTGCAAAGAGCGATGGTGCTGCCTGCCCCGTGTCGTGACGTGAACATCATCCAGACACTTCCTCACACTACACGCATCGACGCGGACTTGGCTCTGGCAACAAAGGCTTCCGCTGAGGAATTGGTGCTCGGTGTAGCGTTGCGGTGTTTCATGCTATGCATTGCTCACCCGGCGCATTGCCAGGTTGCGACAGCAATTCTTAGGTACGGACTTTTCTAGAAGGCCCGCCGTTGCCCAGTCCACTCCGTATCTGATGCCAGCAGACCTCAGCGAGGGATGATGCTGGGCGGAAGCTGGAGAAGCCGAGCACTGCGACCCGCACGTACACGGTTCGTCTCGTTGCGACAGCCCGCACGTTGCTGTCACGGCCGTGGTCAGACGTGCCCTGTCTCAAGAGGAGTGCCATGTTGCTGTATGTAGAGACGAGCAGGTTATTTATCGACACGGCGAGCTGGCTGCTGCTGGCTGCTGGCTTGCTCCAGTGTCCAGGCCGCTTCGGGTGATGCGAAAGTCGCCAGAGCACACGACCTTGACGCTTTCGCCCAGCAATTTTGGCTAATTCACCCCCCCGTTCGTCGCTGTTTACCACGCTGGCCCCTGCGCTCCGTGAGCGTAGCGCGAACCTTTGAACGCCCTCCACCACCCGTTCGCTGTCTGCCGGCGCTTTCGTGCAGAAAGGGGGACGGCAGCGCACACCTCTCGAGGGCGCCACTGAGGTAGACGGGCGCCTATGGCCAGGCACACGACGCCTCGCTGCGCAGCATCCACGACCGTTGTTGTTATTGAATTCGCGCTTCGGTTCTAGTGCGCGGCTGCTGGCGCTGCTGGCCATTGTCCGATTGGGCCGTCCGACCCAAGTCGAGCGGCCCTCATTTATCGCCGTTGGCCTAAGCTCCTGCGTGCCTGACAGCAAAAACGACCTGCTTCCCCCTTCTTCCCAGCTTCCTTGCTCCTCTCACCACCCTCACGGCCCACCTCCTCGCATTCCTTGCCCGCGGTATCGCTTCACTCATTCAGCGATACTTGCATCCGTTCTTTCGGCCGCAGCCTCCTCTACGTCACTCCCACTCCCACAGAGGCGCGTTGCACACGCCTTCTCCAACGTTCCGCCAAGACCCGCATCCGTCAACCACTCCCGTCTATCTCCAACACCACCATCCCACTTTTCCCGCGCTGACCCTGGAATCAGCCATTACGCTCATTAATTGCCATTGATACCACCACCTCTACCTGCAACGCACCCCTACGACTCTGACGACTATACTACCCAACTCAACCCCCTCAACATGATGAACTCGGTGCATTTCCTCGTTGTACGTGACGACGAAAAGAAGGGTGGAATGGACCAGACCATGATCAGTCTTCTCGTTTCTCTTTTGGTGCTGTTCATTGTCGCCGTACTTTTGGTTGGCGCTCTATTGGTACTCCGGAACATCCGAAGGAACAGGAAAGAGGCCGAGGCACAGCTTCCGCTCTACGAGAAGAGGCAATCCACTCATCGCCGCTTAACTATCACCGCTACACCCTACGGCAAGGGTAACGAGTCTATTATTGTTTACCAGGAGAAGAAGGAACTGCTGGCCAACTCTTCCAGTCCTCCACCAAGTCCTGTGCCCGAGATCCGCATCACATTCCCCGATGAGGTCGATGCAGCCGGAAAGCGGCAATCAGGCCGTGTGGTTGTTGTTCGCGTTGGAGAGCACAGTGTTGGCTTGGAGCCTTTGCAAGAGGACCTCCCGCCGTATCAGCGTGACGCGTCGGATCGTTTCGACTCGCTTGATCTTGACCGCATCGGTGGTCTGAAAGAGAAGGACGACAAACACTACTCGTAAGCCTCATACCGGATCCTTTCCCAGCACGGATCGGGCCTCTCGCACTACACAGCCGCTTGGCTACGACCTTGACATTTTGATGATGGCTCAACACCGCTGATTACAACGTTCGATACCCTTCTTCGAGCCCGTGCCATGTTATTAGCCAAATGTTGCATATATGGCCTGGGTTTGCGGCGTGGCCAATTGTATATTTCTCGGAGATGGATGGCTCTTTCCTAACACACATCCACGAGCTTCCTCTCCAAGGAGGTTATGTCCTCTTTATATAACTTTATTCTCTAATGTATATATGCCCTGGGCGAGTGTCTCTGGACACCAGGGGAGTAAATACAAACCCGTTGACAGGATACAAATAAGTTTTGTGCCTTTACTGTCTGATTGTCGATCATTGCTATTGACGTTACAATTGGTAGATTAATTATGAGCTCACAATGGCCCCTCACGGAAGCAAAAAGTCAGAATTAAGACATGAGTCACCACAATCAGAGGCCTTTCTTTTCCTTAAGGTTTCCATTCAAAACACATCTATGAGGGTCCTTAAGCGGGCGCTGACTTTTTGTTTCCACACGGGAAAAGTATCCTAATGCCTGCTTTTCCAGTCGAAGTGAGCTATATCTTACAGGTATCGAGCTCGATCCTTAAAAGATGTTCCTCAATTAAGTCCCAGCAGCAGACCTCGCAACACGTGGGGCGCGTAAACAATCGGAAGTAATATTTTTCCGATTCCGAGTGTTCCGTCTCGTACCTCAACATTTCCCAAGCTGCCCAACGCTCCAATTCAATGGGTCACTTTTGTCAGTTTAGTTTCAATGGCTAATGGCGACCCCCAGCCATCATTCGAAGGCATTGCCGCCGCCTTCGCAAAAGCAAAGGCTGAGAAGGAGAAGCAGGAAGCCCAAGGCTTGAGACCCACGACCATCGACGCAGTCAAAGCCAACAAGCAGGGAGAGGTGCATTTCAAAGCTGCTCACGGCCTTTTAATTGCTTTTTTTAGTTGGATACTGTATGGCGTAGTCTTTCCATGTATATTTGCTTGCTAAACTGGGATAGCATCCTCCATGTCCTAGGCATTTACCTATTCACGAGCGGTTTCCTTTTGACGCGATTGGTGCTGGATCATAAGTCAGAATGCGGGGTACTGCCATTTGAAAGCCCAGCATCTCCGCGCCCATCTGGACCGCCTATCGACGGGTGCTGGCATCCCAAGACATTTGACAAGGCGATCGTTGTACTCATTGATGCACTTCGATACGACTTCACGGTCCCATTTCCTCCCGAAGGTTCCGATGAAGTCGTACACCACTTCCATAATGCACTTCCGGTGTTATACGAAACGGCCGTTCAGCAGCCCCGCAATGCCTTCTTGCTTCCGTTCATTGCCGATCCACCCACCGCTACACTACAAAGGTTAAAAGGTCTTACGACAGGGACATTGCCAACGTTTGTCGACGTAGGCTCTAATTTCGCAGGGACGGCTATCGATGAAGATAATTTGATTGCTCAATTGCGAAATGCTAGCAAGCGGATTGTCCACCTTGGTGACGATACCTGGCATGCGCTGTTTCCAGGTTACTTCGAGCCGAATCTCACACGTGCCTACGACTCCTTCAATGTTTGGGACTTGCATACTGTGGATAATGGGGTAACGGACCACATATTCCCGTTGATGCACCCATCGAACACTAGCCATTGGGATGTGATAATTGGCCATTACCTAGGAGTCGATCATGCCGGTCATCGTTATGGACCGGACCACCCAGCTATGGCAGCGAAGCTCCGACAGATGGATGATATTATTCGTAGAATGATAGCACAGTTGGACGATTCTACATTATTAGTGGTCATGGGTGACCATGGCATGGACGCAAAAGGGGATCATGGCGGCGAATCAGATGATGAGATTCAAGCTGCTCTCTGGATGTATTCCAAACAAGAGCACTTCGGTCGAAGCTCACCGTCCTACAATACCCCTCCAGCTACGGCCAAAGAAAGGCCCGTGGGGCAGATAGATCTGGTTCCGACGTTAGCACTGTTGCTTGGCATACCTATCCCGTTTAATAACCTCGGAAAGCCGATCGAAGAAGCGTTCATCGGGCCGAAGGGCAGCGACTACCATAATCTAGCTACTGTCAACCGCCTCACAGCCGCTCAGATATATCGGTACCAGAAAGAGTATGCCTCTGCTCGGACTATGGATGAAGCTGTTCGTGCTGCGTCTTTGTCTTCTTTCAATGCAGCCAACAATCTCTGGGATGCCCTGGGTGGAAGCCCTCGAAAACATGCTGAATATACGCGGGTCTATCAACTATTTTCAACATATCAGCGAGAGACTCTACATATTTGCCGTGCTCTGTGGGCAAGTTTCGACATTCCAAGGATGTTGAATGGTGTTACTATTCTTGCTATCTCACTAATTATGCTTGCTATCTATGCCCGCGGCTTAGAAGGGGACCGATCTGAACTGAGCCCAACTCTTCTTGCCCGTGGCGGAGCAGGCACTGCTATAGGGGCCTTGCTGGGCTATGGGATCAGTACCATTTTGGAAGATGTCCCCAAGGAACATGCGACTATATACTTGGCCGCTATCTGTGGAAACATTGGTGTAGCTTCGGCTTTCTGGTACATGAGACGTAGACTGGTCTCACCGTTCCCAAGATCTGTCTGGGGTTGGATGAGCGTTGCCTTCACTTTATTGCTCTCGGTCGGGTTTGCTGCTAATTCTTTCACTATCTGGGAAGATGAAATACTTCTTTATTTTCTTTCCACATTCGGCGTCCTCGCAGGACTATCGTCTTTCCGACAGAAAAGGACGGCAGACCGTGTACTAGGCTGCTATCACTCTATCCTGTTCGTCATTCTCACACGGGTGGCCTCCTTCTCGCGTCTATGCCGGGAGGAACAGATGCCATACTGCAAGTCCACATACTATGCATCTGCCACTTCGTCCACTTCGGCAACATGGCAACTTGCTATTCCGGTTGTTGTTGCCCTCCTACTGCCAACTTTCCTTCGGGGTTATTACGAAGGCACGCTCTCGTACCAGGGCTCAGCAGTAACATGGCTTGGCTTCGCGTTGCGCTTTGGTCTCTTACTTAGTGCCGCCTATTGGGCTCTCGATGCAGCAGACGACGGTGACTGGTATCCAGGATATGGCGAGATCCTTAAGACGAGCAAGACGGTTATTGCACAAATAACCCTCGCCATCGCCCTCGGCTTCGGTTACCCAACCTTCAACTGGGCGAAGCCCTTCCTCAACGTCGAAACAAGAATGACGGAGAACCAAGACGCGTCGAGTCAGATCGCCGCCGATGGTGGCCGCACTTCATTCGCCATTCTCGGCTATGCCAATGTCCACGGCTCCCGCTACGCCCTTCTCGTCACAATGTGGTACCTCGCCATTGCGCTTCTCCAGAAACCCATGGGTGCCGGCGCCATGGCCCTCGCCTGCTGGCAAATCTTCTCCCTTTTCGAAATCATCGATACGAACAAGCTCTCCAGAAGCCCCATCGGCCCCGTCGTCCTCGGCCTGCTCGGCTCCTTCCACTTCTTCAAAACAGGCCACCAGGCCGCCCTCTCCAGCATCCAGTGGGAATCCGCCTTCATCCCCCTACACACTATCCGGTATCCTTGGTCCCCGCTGCTCGTTCTCCTCAACACCTTCGGCGCGCAGATCCTGTGCGCCATCGCCGTGCCCGCACTCGTCCTGTGGAAACAGCCCCCCAAGAAGAAGAGCCTGCTGGGCGACGTGGCGAAGGCGGTGGCCACGCACGTCTTGTTCTACGCCGTGCTCAACCTGGCGACCACCATGTGGGCGGGCCACCTGAGGAGGCATCTCATGCTGTACCGCATTTTCAGCCCGAGGTTCATGATGGGCGCACTGGTGCTCGTCGTCGTAGAGGTCGTAAGCATCGCCGTGGCGATTGGCGGGACGAGGATGAGCTTCTTGAGCGTGGCGGAGGTGTTTGGATGGTAGGAGCTAGGGAGGGGGGGGGGCGGTATTTGCATGTCGATTGGATAGAGAGGAGGACTGTATGTACCGAGAAAAAAAAGTTTTGGGATGGATCACTGGAGCCTTCTGGTTGTTTTCTTTTTTTAAAAACTGAGAATCTTCATTTATCTTTCTTTGTGGCTTATCGTTTGACGTTTTGTGTGTATGGCATGTCGAACTTT
>Ga0247757_10000414_pt1 | contig 35809 bp, 30 predicted proteins | sample UWRJL126311R4_FD_180929 | JGI IMG/M metagenome (GOLD analysis project Ga0247757, IMG submission 180929) | Plant litter microbial communities from Arlington Agricultural Research Station in Wisconsin, United States - UWRJ-L126-311R-4 | ecosystem: Environmental > Terrestrial > Plant litter >... | reverse complement strand
CCCCACGCGCGACCGAACAACTTCGCGAAGGATAGCGAGAGCACGAGCACGAGGAACAACTCGAGCAAGGTCCAATGGCGGACCCAGGTGCCGGGTACTTCGTCTGCGCCCGAGGCATGCAAGAGTCGATAACCGGGCGGAATATGCAACGTGGCCGAGACCTCGTGAAAGTCGTGGTCGTAGCCGACGGCCGGGATATTGCTGGCACTGCCCGTGATGCGACTGTCAGCCGAGATCGTGAGCGGCCCTTGACGAACTTCGACGCCGGCCTTGCTCGGATCCTTGTCCAGGTGGGTGATGAACTGATCTTTACCGTCGATCGCCACACGCCCGAGCACCGTGGGCGGCTGCATTCCAAGCGTGCGGCGCGGTGCAGCATGCCCGTGATCGTGTCGTTCGCGGTGTAGCCCGCGCCATCGAAATCGAGCCACAGGGTGCGCGAGAGTGACAAGCGATCGGGCTCGGGCTCGACGTCGCCGCGGCGCTTTTCGACCAACCGCATCTTGTCGCCCAAGCCCATGGCGTAGCTCGGGAGCGCTTTCCAATCGGAGGGCAGCGACGTCTGCTGCGGATCGATGGCGCGCACGCCTTCGACCGATGTGAGGCGTAGCGCGCTCTTGGCCTCGAATACCCAAACTTCTTCGCCTTCACGCCAGGGGCCGTCGGGTGCGGGGCGCGCGAGCTCTGCGACGGGGCCTTCACTACGCGCGTTGATTTCGATCGTCCACGTGCCGGGACGCGCTTGGATGCGTAGGCGCGTGTCCGGCTCGATGCGCGCGGGCAGCTCACTCGAGATCGACATGGGCACGAAGCCCGGCGGCAGGGCTTTGCCCAGCACGACTTCACGGCTCTTGCCGGCGACATTGAGCAGCACGCGCGTCGTGAGTAAGAGCGGTACGTCGTCGATCACTTTTCGGTGAACCACGATTTCGAGCCGCTCACCTTCGCTCTCGACGCTGGTTTTCTGCAGGAATAAGCGGCCGTTTTCGTCGCGGCGGGGCTCGGCGATGCGCGTACCTTCGAGCACGAGCGAGACGATGCCCGTCTCGGGTGGCACGCGCAGCGAATCGGGCCGCGAGTCCCAAGCGAACACGCCGGCAATGCGGTGTTCACCCGGCGCGAGCTCGACACTGGGCAGCCCTTCGTGCGCGATCACGACCAGCTTTTTGCCGTCCTCGGTCACGTCCAGCGGCCAGCGCTCGGCATCGCCGGGTAGTGGCACCCACGCGCGCGCATCGAGGTGCCAGCGTTGCTCGAACTTGCCGCCCCTCTCGGTCAACGTGAGCGACAGCGCGGTGGGCCAAGCGCAGTGCCCCGCCCCCTCCGAACCTTGCATGGTCGGGCAGAGCGCGTCCGGTTTGCTCGCGAGCACCCACGCCGTCCACGGACGCAGGGGCTCGGGAGCTTGCTTCGGGTCGAGGCGCTGTGCGTGCGCGTCAAAGGCCAGCAGCAACAGCACGCTGACGATCAGCGACATCGCGATCGATCCCCAAAGTCGGCTCATGGTAACGAGCGTATCAGTCCCTACGCCAAAAAGACGAGCGCCTTCCGGACCACTCACGCGCCGGGAAATGAGCTAAATTCGTGTTAGTCGCAGGAGATGCGAGCGCTGAGCTGCCGGCCACCGGCTTTGATCGCCTCACACGCGCTGCCGACGATCTCGAGGTGGCGCGGGTCTTTCAAGAGGTAGCCATCGGTCGCGCTGTAGCTGAGCGGCTGGCCATCGAGCAGAACTTCAGCCGTGCTGGCTTCGCCCAAGGCGACGTCGCGCTGCAGGCGCACCTCGCACAGCGGGATGCGATTCAAGATCTCGCCCAGCTGGGCCGTGAGCCCCTGCACATTGCTGCTCGCTTGGTAGGGCTGAGCGGCGTCGGCATCGACCCCCCACACCAGATCGATCGCGCGACCTTTGCCGGCGTTGGCGAGCTGCTGCAGGTTCTGCCCGGCAATGTCGTTGGAAATGCCGAGCACGTACAGATCGATTCCGGATTCGTAAGCGCGTTGCGCGGCGGCGACCGCTTCCGGCTGGCCCTCGTCGGGATTCGGCTGGGCGCAGGTGTCTGGATTGCCGTCCGTGACCAGGACGATCGAGCGCGGAGCTTGGCTCGGCGCCTTTTGCAACTCGCTGACGATTTGCTGCAGGGCATCGCCCGTGGGCGTATCACCAAAGGGGCGAAGGCTTTGGTACAGGCCATTCAACGCGACGTAGTTGTGCGTTCGCGCCGGGACTTGGTTCAGGATCGGGCACATGCCGCCACGGCTGGTGAAGAAGGCAATGCCAAAGCGGACGCTCGACTCGAAGTTTTTGACCACCCCGTTGGTGGGATCGAACAACGCGCCGCCAACGATCGACCAGCGCGTGGCCGGGCTTTGATCGTCCGGGTAGCGCGTGCGCATGCTGAGGGATTGATCGACCACGAGCGTGACGGCGGGTCGCAGCTCGTCAATCGCGACCGTAACGGCTTCACAGCGGGGGCCCGGTGGCGCGCCGCCTTGGCCCGGGGCGCCGGCAACCGAAGGCGAACCGCCGCCGGCAATCCCAGGGGCGCCGGCAACCGAGGGCGCGCCGCCTTGGGCGGGAGAACCGCCTCCGCCCGCGGGCAGCGATGGCTCCGGTGGGTTGGCCCGAGCCCCGGCGGTGCCGGGACCGAACTCGAGTGTTTCAACACCCGAACGCGCACCGCACGCGCCGAGCAGTGTTGCCCACAGCCCCGCACCAGCGACGAGCGAACGCAGCCACCAAAGCGACATCTGCTGATTGCGGAAGCGTTTGAACTCGGCCATGGCGGTGGACTTAAAAGAGCGACTAAAGCACAGACGCGCGAGGGTGACACGACTTCTCCGTAACTTAAACGGATCGGTCTCGCCGCGTGAGCGACACGACGCCGACGTGACAGCGGAGATCGTGCCGTGTACACGTTGCGCGAAGTGAACGGTACACCCTGGGCGCCGATGGGCTTGAACAAGGGTTCATTATTCGCGAGTTGCCGGAATACCCACGGCGCACGTTAAATTGTCGATCCGGCTCCGTTCAGGATCGCGAAGGGTCGATCGCGGATGAACGACGGCGAAAGCGAGGCCGCGTTGACCACGCCTGGCACTCGCAGCGTGCACTATGGAAAACGGCAAGCGGGCGACACGACGCGCGGCTGGTCTTGTTCGCGGTTGGCGCCGTGCGGCGCGGGCGGGCGCGTCGTACAGTCAGGTCGTGAAGTTCGTCGCTCGGCTACTCATCGTGGGCCTCGTTGCCGCCTGCAACGAGAACAACGACGTCGCTCCGCCCGCAAGTGCACGAACCAACCCGCGACTCGACTACACCCTGCACGGATCGATCGTGGTGCTCGGTTCATCCACCTCGGCTGGCATTGGGCCCAAGCAGGCGAAGAACGCCTGGGTGCCGCGCTATCGGGCGCGCCTGGCAGAGCGCTTTCCGAACGTCAGCGTGCTGAACCTCGCGGCTGGGGGCCAAACGACCTTTCACATCCAACCTACGGGCTATACTCCACCGCCCAACCGACCTGCACCCGTCTCCAACCGGAACATCACGGCCGCGCTTGCGCTGCGTCCGATTGCGATCATCGTCAACTTGCCGAGCAACGACCAAGCCGAAAACTACCCTTGGCCGGAACAGCTCGCCAATTACAATCGCGTCGCGCACCTGGCTTCGACCGCGAACGTGCCGCTCTGGGTCAGCAGCACGCAGCCGCGCAACTTCCAGGACGCGGCCCAGTCCAGCGATTTGATCCGAGCCCGTGGCGCGCTTTCGCAAAGGTTCTCGCCGCGCGCGCTCGACTTTTGGACCCCCTTCGCGACCAGCGACGGCTGGATCCAACCACGTTACAACGCAGGCGACGGCACGCACCTGAACGACGCCGCCCACGCCATCCTCGCGGATATCGTCGAAGCAGCTCGGATTCCGGAGCAGCTTGTGTCCGACACTCGCTAGCGGGTAAGCGCACGCTCGGCCAGCGCGAGGGCCCCGAGAATCCCGGAGTGCGTGCCGAGTTGCGGCGGCACCACGTATTCGTCCATGCCCTCGGTCAGTCGCCCGGCTCGAACGTAACCAGCAAGCGAGCGCGTGAGGTACTTGCGAACGAGCGGGAAGATCGCCGTCACTTGCATCACTCCCCCGCCCAAGATCAGCCGCTCCGGCGAGAGCACGAGGACTAGGCTGGTGAGCGCAGAGGCGATGTAGCGCGCCTCCAAATCCCACGCCGGATGATCGGCGGGCAGCGCTTCGGCGGGGTTGCCCCAGCGCCGCGCCAGCGCAGGACCGGACGCAAGCCCCTCCCAACAACGCGCACCGTGAAACGGGCAGTTGCCGTCGAACACGAGATCGTCGGGCTCGCGGGGAACGAGTAAGTGTCCCATCTCGGGGTGCACCATCCCGTGCGCCAGCTGGCCACCGATCAGGGCGCCGCCGCCAATCCCGGTCCCAATCGTGATGTAGACGGCCGTATCGAGATCGCGCGCCGCGCCCCAGCGCGACTCACCGAGCACGGCCGCGTTGACGTCGGTATCGAAGCCAATGGGCACGCCCAGCGCGCGAGAGAGCGGCCCTACGACGTCGGCATTGCTCCAACCGGGCTTGGGGGTCGTGGTGACGTGCCCATAGGCGCCCGCATCCCGACGAAGTTCGATTGGACCAAAGCAACCAACGCCCAAAGCGTCGATCTTGGGTTGCGCGCGAAAGAACTCGATGCACTGGGCGAGCGTCTCTTTCGGAGTGGTCGTCGGAATGCGAGTGAGCGCACTCAGGTCCGTGGGGCAAGTGCCCACCGCACATACGAACTTGGTTCCGCCCGCCTCGATCGCTCCGAACAACGCCATGCGGATCGCCCGTATCACGGCACGCCGCACGTCGGCCAGTGAGGGCGGCGAATTCCGCGCCCCAATCGTCCGAACCTCGAAAAATCGCAGCTTTCTGAAAACAACGAGCGACGCGCGCGAGATCCGCCAGCTGACATTCGGATCCGGCGCTGTTGCGATCACGCGCGGGGTTCAACGCACATCGCACCGCCGAATGCGTTCACGCGAGACACATTGCCTCGTTCGCGCGTGCGTACCATTGCAATTGCGCACTGCACATCGGCCTGCGTGTCGATGATCGCCAGCACGACGTGATCGCGTGTGGGTTCGTGTTGGCGAGATGCGCCAGCCTAAATTTTCTCGACTGCGTCCGTTGCGATTAACACCTCCAAATCGAGACAGCCGTCCCAACTCGGGTCGGAGCTCGAACGGGTCGATTCGAAATGAACCAATCATCGAGATCTTCGTTGGCTCGTTTGTTCGTCGCGCCGCTTCTGCTCGCGCTCTTGCCTGCGTCAGCTGCCGCCGACACGAAAACGTGCGTCGCTGCTCACGCCTCGGCACAGCGTGAAGTCAAAGCCGGACGACTCAAACAAGCCGCGCAATCGTTCACCACTTGCGGCTCCGACAACGCCTGCCCCGAGCAGTTGCGAGCCGAGTGCGCCGAGCTCTTGGAAAAGGTGAAAGCCAGCGTTCCGACGGTGATTTTCTCGGTCATCGACGGCAAAGGTGCGGACGTCAGCAGCGTCAAAGTCTCTGTCGACGACACGTTGCTGCTCGACGGCCTGGACGGGCGCCCCGTCGAGCTCGATCCCGGCAAATATCACTTCCGTTTCGTGCTCCCGGACGGATTGGAGCTCAGCGTCGACGCGCTAGTGCGCGAGGGCGAGAAGAATCGCGTGGTCGGCGTGCGCGCTCCCGAGGAGAAAGCGCCGCTCGCCAGCACCCCCCACGCGGCGACAGGGCCCACGCCGGTCGAGGTGCCACCCAAGCCCGCCCCGGCGTCGACCCCCGTGGGCGCATGGATCGCGACGGGGGTCGCGGTGGTGGGCTTCGGCACGTTCGGTACGTTCGCCATGTTGGGCAACTCGGACAAGAACAAGCTGAACGACTGCGCGCCCAGTTGTGCCGAATCGGAACACGATCGGCGTGACTCGCTGAAGACCAAGTTCCTGATCGCCGACGTGGGCTTGGGGGTCGGTGCGGTGTCGGCGATCGTGGCGGGCATCCTGTTTCTGTCTTCCGGACCTTCGGAGGCGGATCGCCGCGCCAAGAAAGAGGAGAACCGGGGCCTGTCCTTCAACGCGACCACGAGCGGCGGTCAATTGCTGCTGCGAGGTCGTTTCTAATGAGTCTACCCGGCTCACGCCGACCGTCTGGTGAGCTGCCTTCGGTGACGATGAAGCGTACGCCGTCCGGCGAATTGCCGTCGGTGACGATGAAGCGCTCACCGTCATCCGGCAGCATGCAGGCCACCATGCCGCGTCGCACCGCCTCGGGTGAGATGCAGGCGATGAGTTCGGGGCAACCTTCGTCCGGCCAGTTTCGCACGGCCAACCCGGAAGGTGACGCTTTTCGACCGCTGATCGAGCTCGGACGCGGGGGCATGGCGCGGGTGTACCTGGCGGAGAAGACCACCCGTGGACTGCGCCGCTTGGTGGTGCTCAAGATCTTGGAACCGTCGCTCGCCAGCGATCCGGAAATGCGCGCCGCGTTTCGGCGCGAGGCCGAGGTCTGCGTTCGGCTCAATCACCCGAACGTCGTGCAAGTCTTCGAGGTCGTCGAAGAGGCGAGCTCACCCATCATGGTGATGGAGTACGTCGAGGGGATCTCCCTGTCGCAGGTCCTCGCGCGTACCGAACACCGCTTGCCGACCCGGCTCCACGTACATGTATTGATGCAGGTACTTGCCGGCTTGCACTACTTCCACGAGCTGCGTGACGAAGACGGGCATCCGCTCCACCCGGTACACCGCGATGTATCACCGCAGAACGTGCTGGTGATGCACGAAGGTGCCACGAAAGTGCTCGATTTCGGCATCGCCAAGGTCCGCGGCCCAGACGAGGCCGACGCCACGCGGGCCGGCATCATCAAGGGCAAGCTGAGCTACATGCCGCCCGAGCAGTTGCTGGGCGATAGCTCGATCGACCGACGCGCCGACATCTTCCCCGTGGGTGTGATGCTCTGGGAGGCGTTCGCTCAGCGCCGCATGTGGGACGGCTGGGATCCGCAAAACATGACCCGCGCGTTGATGAACGGCACCATTCCTTCGATCCGCGAAGTGTGCCCGTGGATCTCGGCGGAGATGGAAGCGGTGATCGTGCGCGCAACCGCGGTCAAGCGCGAGCAACGTTTCGAGACGGCGCTGGAGATGCAGGTCGCGCTCGAGCATTGCATGCACGAGCTCGGCGGCGCGGTGCAGCAGCGCGAAGTCGCGAACTTCATGGAGTCCGAGTTCGGTGAATGGCGGCGCGACCGTCAGCGCTTGGTCGACGCCGAGGTGAAGAAGCCGGCGATGGCGCTGGACAGCGTGCTCGAGGTCTCCGAGGTCGAAGAAATTTCGCTGCAAAGCGCGACTTCGCCCGCGGGGCAAATGAGTACGCGCATCGATGAAGAGCCCTTTTCCAGCCGTCCGCAGAAGCCGCTCGTGCTCATCGCGGGCGCGGCCACGCTCGCGGCCGCAGCTCTGATTGGGTATTTCGTCTTCGCCAACAAGGCGCCCGAAGTGGCCAAAGCGCCCGTCGCAGCACCGACCGCACAGCGCGTCCGTCTGCAAGTGGTGGCCTCGCCGCTCGAGGCCGAGATCCTGCTCGACGGTAAGCCGCTGGGCCAAAACCCTTGGCACGCCGAGCTCGACGCATCAGCGCGCAAAGCGCGGCTGGAGGTGCGCGCCCCTGGCTACGAAACCAGCGTGCAAGAAGTCGATGTCTCGCACGACGCCGACCTGAGCGTGCGACTCGAGCCCCTCGCGGCGCGCAACGCCGCCCCCGGTCCTGACTCGCGAGATACGAAAGCCACTGATTCGATCAAGCGTTCGACGCACGCGGCTCCCAAGGCCGCACCGCCGCACGCGGTCACGAAGCCGGCCATCCCCGCGCCGCCGGCGCGCAATTGCTCGCCACCGTACGTGCTCGACGCCGACGGCGTCAAAACCTACAAGCCGGAGTGTTTGTGATGTTGTCTAAGCGATCCTTGTTTTTATTCCTCACGGGCTCGATTGGTCTCCTGGCACTCACCAATTGTTCCGACAACGACATCGTGGTCGGCGCGGCCGGCAATAGCGGTAGCGACGGCAGCGACGCGGGCAGTTCCGCAAAGGGCGGATCGGCTGGGAAATCCGGGTCTACGGGCAGCCCGGGCGGCGCTACGGGCGAGGCCGGCACTCCGGATGGAGAGGGCGGCAATGGCGGCTCCGGCAACGAGGCCGGCGACAGCGCGGGCGGCACGGGCAACGTCAGCGGCTCAGGCGCTGCCTCTGGCAACGGCACGATCGGCGAAGGTGGATCTGGTGGTGAAGCAGGCGCGCCCGAACCCACGGGGCCGCATCAGAATCCGATCTTGAAGTACAACTTCGATGCGGGTTCGGGCCTGGTGGTGCTGGACGTCGCGGGCAGCGGACTCAACGCGACGCTGTCCACCAATTCTTGGGCCTCGACGGGCCGCACCGGTGCGGGCCTCGCGCTCGCCGGTGGAATTCCGCCGGCGGCTTACGTCACGGTTCCCCCCGGCATCTTCAAGAACGTCAAGTCGACCACGATCGCCGCCTGGGTGAAGATCGGCGTCGACCTAGCCTGGAGTCGTATCTTCGATTTCGGCAACGCCGCCAGCGGTACCGAGACGCGCTTCATGTACCTCACGCCCAATAATGGCACGGGCATGCGCTTCTCGACCTACGGTGGTGCCGACACCCGCGAGTCGACGATCACGACCAGCACGCTACTGCCGACCAACATCTGGAAGCACGTCGCGGTGACCTCCGAGGAAGGCGGAAAACGCGCCATTTACATCGATGGTCATCCCGCTGCGCGCGCCACCACGGTCGATGTCACGCCGTCGGAGCTCGAACCGCTGGGCGCGAACTCGTGGCTCGGCAAGTCGCGTTTCCCCGACGCCGGCTTGAGCGGGACGATGGACGACTTCACGGTCTACGACCGGGTGCTCAGCCCCGCCGAGATCGCGACCTTGGCCTACCCCAAGGCCGACTACTCGCGCCTGGCATTCGACGAGGCCTCGGGCACCGTCAGTGCCGACGCTTCGGACCGCGCGGTCAACGCGACGTTGAACGGCGCAACCTGGTCATCGGGCGTGCCCGGGCTTTCCGGCGCGGCCGTGCAGCTCAACGGAGTCGACCAATTCGTGACCTTGAACAATCCTCTTTCGGGTTGCACCACGGAAGCGACGATTGCGCTGTGGGTCAAGCAAGAGACCTCCCAGCCGTGGGCGCGTATCTTGGATCTCGGCGGCACCAGCGACAACTTCATGTTCCTCACGCCGGCGGGCGTGGACGGTAAGTTGCAGCTCAACATCCACGCCACGCCTCCCATCGTGGAGACGGTCGTGACATCCGGTAGCGCATACCCGACCGACGGCGCGTGGCATCACGTGGCGGTCGTGATCTCGGGCCTGGTCGCGAGTTTGTACATCGACGGCAACGTATCGGGGAACACGCCGCTGCCGGTCACTCCGCTCGTGCTCGGGGCCACGAACAACAACTGGCTCGGCAAATCCCGCTTCCCCGATCCCTATTTCAAGGGCGCGTTGGACGAGCTGCGCGTGTCTTGTCGCGCCTTCACCTCGGACGAGATCAAGAATCTGGCCTTCCATTGAAAACCACTTATCCGCTCGGACCTCTAGGCATTCCCGCGCTGTGCGCGACGCTGGCCACCGCGTTCGCTTGCGGCTCGTCCGTCTCGGATGAGCCACAGGCCAGCGCGGGCAAGGCTGGCAGCGTTGGCGGAGCCGGCGGCGCGGGAGCAAACAACGCGGGCGAGAACGCCGGTGGCAGCGACGGGTACTCGGTCGCGGGCCGAGCGGGTAACGAGAACACGACCGGCGGCGTCTCGGCGGGAGCCGCCGGGGAAGCGGCCGGTGCAGCCGGAGCCGCGGGAAGCGACGCGGGGGCCGGCGGGGCTCCCGCGCGCGAACCCGTGACCTTGGCGCTCTCGGGTGCGATCACCAATGTCCACGATCCTGCCATCGTCAAAGACGGCGACACGTTCTACTTATTCTCAACGGGCCAGGGCATCCAAGTTCGGACCTCGAAAGACTTGAGGGCGTGGAAGGCCGCGGGCCAGGTGTTCGACGAGAAACCGCCTTGGATCACGACCACCGATGCATCCGACCCGAACATGCTGTGGGCGCCCGAGGTGCGGTACTTCGACGGCGCATTTCATCTGTATTACGCGGCCTCGAAGTTCGGCGTGAACCGCTCGTGCATCGGGCACGCCACGAACCCATCGCTCGCAGTTGCGGATGGCTGGGTCGATGAAGGCGCCACGTTTTGCTCGAACACCGAAGGCCCCGCGCAAGACTTCAATGCGATCGATGCCAATCCGTTTCAGGACGAGCAAGGCAAATTGTGGCTCTCGTTCGGCAGCTTTTGGGGAGGGATCAAGATGTTTCGGCTGGACATCGACGGCAACCGCAATGGCACCGACTTCTATTCGCTCGCCACGCGGGCAAACAAAGCCGTCGAAGCGCCTCATCTATTTCATCACGGCGGTTTCTACTTTTTGTTCGAGTCGGTCGACTCCTGCTGCCAGGGGTCAGCGAGCACGTACAAAACCATGGTTGGGCGCTCCACGGACATAACCGGGCCGTACAAAGACGAGACCGGTGCGTTGCTCAGCGCGGGTGGCGGCACCCTGGTACTCGAGGGTGGTACCCGCTGGCGCGGCCCCGGTCACAACGCGATTCTGCAAGACGGGGACCGCTACTACAACGTTTACCATTCGTATGACGCAGATCATGGCGGCGTGCCCACCCTGCGTATCTCGGAAATGACTTGGACCGACGACAATTGGCCCATCTCCGCGGGGCCGTGACGCTCGCTATTCTTCACCATGCGAAAGCCGGACACATGACTAGGCCCATGATTGCAAAATCGAATCAGACTCGAATCGGCGCAGGGCTGCTCGGCGCTACCCTGATCACGGCCTGCTCGCTGAGCATCCCTTCCGAAGAGACACTCTTCGGGGCAGGGGGCAGAGCCGGCGCCGGCGCCACGAGTGGAGCCATCGCGGAGGGAGGCACTCCCGAGGACGGCAATGGCGGGCGCGCGGAGGGAGGCGCTGACACGAGCGCAGGGGGCAAGCCTCAAGGCGGCACGGGCGGCAGTGGCCCGTCGACCAGCGGCGCCGCCAACGCGGGTGAGGGCGGCGAGGCGACGGGCGGCGAAGCGGGCGCAGGTGGCGACCCGCCGATCGTTCTTCCCCCTGCGATTCTGCTGATTCGGTACGACTTCGACGACTTGACGGAGCTCACCGCCAAAGACGTCTCGGGCAACGGCAACAACGGCGTTCTGGGCGGGAATTCACTCCCCAACGCCGTCCAAGGGCACATCAACGGCGCGCTGAAATTCGACGGCGCGCTGAAGCAGTACGTGCAGCTGCCGAACGATATCCTCGATGGGCGTCAAGGCATCTCCGTTGCCTCGTGGCTGTACCTGGAACAGGCGACGGCTTGGGACCGGCTGTTCGATTTCAACAGCGGAGAGTCGAACTGGTTCTACTTCTCCCCGACTGGGTGGAACCCCAACACCATGTCGTTCGGCAGTCGCGTCGCCGCGCGTACCCCGTCTGCGTTGGCGCCCGAGATCACGATGGCCGAGACCGTCTCGATCAAGACCTGGCACCACATCGCCATCGTATTTGCCCAACCCTACCTACGTTACTACTTGGACGGTCAGCTCAAGTCGGAACGCGACGGTTTGACTTTCGGACCAGGCGGTCTGGGCAAGACCAATCAAAATTGGATCGGGCGATCCGTTTATGCCGCCGACCCGTACCTGACGGGTATGATCGATGACTTCCGCGTGTACACCGGCGCCCTCACCGCCGAGCAAGTGGCAACTCTCGCAGCTCAATGACGAGAACGGGGGCAGATCATGTCGACCGCCATTCTGATTTCGCTTCTGTCGCTGACCATCGCCCTGCTGGGTTTCGCGCTCTGGCGCTCGCGCAAGACAGAGGCGGCTGCACCGCCGTCCAAGCGCAAGCGCGGTGAAGTTCGGACCAAGCGGCGGCGCAGCGTCAGCAGCGCGGCCCTGTTGATGAGTGACGCGCACCGCCTGCCGCGTTTCATCGAGGTCGGCGATGATCTGGACATCACCGTGATCTCGACGGGGCCGGCCGACAAGGCACCGCGAAACGAGATCGTAGATCTGACCGAGTTCGAAGAGGTGCGGCGCTCGCGCGTCGATCTGATTTTCGAAGACGAAGCCGAGATCGACGAGCCGACCGCGCACGAGGCGCGCATCCTGATGTCGGCTCAGGGCAATACGGATTGCGGTCGCTTCCGCGCTCGCAACGAAGACAGCTTGCTCATGCTGCGCGAGCGCTCCGTGTTCGTCGTTGCCGACGGCATGGGCGGGCACCACGGCGGGGGCGTTGCCAGCGAGCTCGCGGTCAAGACCCTGGGCGACGTCTATTCGCGACACGCATTCCAAGGCTTCGTCGAATCCCAGAAGCCGATCCCGCGCCGCGCGCGCGATCTGGCATTGGCGATTCAGCTCGCGAATCACGCAGTGTACACACGCGCCGCCGCCGATCCGGAGCTGTCCGAAATGGGTACCACGCTGGTCGCCGCGCGTTTTTCACCGCGTAAGCAGCGTGTCTACATCGGGCACATCGGCGATAGCCGCTGCTACCGGATCCGCCAAGGCGCGATTCGCCAGCTGACCAAGGACCACACCATGGCCTCGATTGGCCTAGCTGGACCCCATGGTCAGCGGCTGGTACGGGCCGTCGGTATCGGCTCGAGCGTGACCATCGACTTGATCGTCGACAAACCGCGCCCGGACGACGTCTACCTGCTGTGCTCGGACGGATTGCCGAAAATGGCGGGCGACGCCGAGATGCTCGACGTCGTGCAACGACAACCCGATCTGGACCAAGCCGTTCAATCGTTGATTCAGCTCGCCAACGACCGCGGCGGCAAAGACAACGTAACGGTGATCTTGGTCCGAGTCGTGGAGCGGGTCGAAAATCAGCTCAGCGCGGCGTCCGGATAACGAACACCAAGAGCAAGACGGCGAGCAGCAACAGCGCAATCAAGCCCACGCGCAAGCGGCGCGCGGTCACGGCCTTGGCCACGCTCGGCTCCGTGGTCTCGGCAGACGAGATCATCGTGGGCTCGTCGCGCACCGGCCGCTCACCGACGGTCGGTGGCTCCGAGCGCGCAAAGGCCTGAGGCGATGCCTTCTTGGTCGCATCGATCACGCTCTCCGGGACTTCCGGTAGCGCCACCGGTCGGTCCGAGATGATCACGGCCGGCTCACCCGGTGGCACGACCGGCGTATTCACGGGCAGCGCACGCGGCGCCGCCATGGCGGGCAATGGCGGGTTGCTGGACGAAGCGTTGCCGCCCGCCTTGAGCCCGTCGGCGGGCGGAGGTTGCGTTCGCTGGGCAAACATCCGTTCGAACTCGAGGGCCTCTCTCGGGATCTGACCGATCACCGTTTGCTCTTCGTGGACGGACATGTCGTCCCCGAACCTCGAGCGCACGATCATCGTTTCGTCTTCCTCGCGGAGCGGGTCAGGCATCCCCAGACGAAGAGAAGCCGACGCGACCGGCGCGACCGCATGCGAGGCGGCAGGAGCCGCGACCGGCGCAGCAGCGGGCGCAGGCATGGACTCGGCACGCGGCAACGAATAGCTCGGTATGGGTTGCGGCGCCGCCTCGGCGCCGGGCGACATCTGCCGACCGTCGACGACGATGGCGGCAGCGCAGTGCTTGCACGTAATGCGAACCAATTTCCCGCGCACTTTGGCGTCGGGCACCGAATATTGCGCCGAACAAGAATTGCAGACGATGATCAAACGGACGTCTTCTCTTTCTCCGTCTTCCGGCGGCGAGTGCGAACGGAACCCACTCGGATCATGGTTACCACACGACATCGAGCATGTCGTAAAGACCGGCGAGAACACCTGGATCTAGGGCAAATCAGGCTATTTTTTGGCTACCCGCCGTGTCGTTCGCAACGCACTCCCGTCGGGATTCGCCATCACACCGCACTGCTCACCAGATGTGGGATATGACCGACACGAGCGCCAAAACAGCACCGCTCAGCCGATCCTGCGTGCTGCGGGAATGCTCACGGGAACGATCGCACACGTGACCGGGTCGATGTCGAGCACCGTCGGTAAACGCTCACACTCCCAAGTCGTGACGTTCGCGAACGAGATCCCACCGGCTCGCCAGAAACCGCCGTCTTGGTGGATGTGCCCATATAGATGCAGCGCGGGAGCGACGCGATGCACGGCCTGCAGCAGATCCGCGCAACCGGTGCGCGCACCGATCGGCGAGCGGTCCCCATAGCCGCGAGGTGGACCATGCGTGATCAGCACCTGCGTGTCGTCCGGAATGAGCGCCCACTTTTCGGCCAACGCGGGCCCGCGCGGTAAGTTGAAGGCCCAGTCGTTGTACTCCGGTTGCCACGGGCTACCCCAGAACTGCAGCCCACCGATGCTCGCCGCCTGGTCCTCCAAATAAATCACGTCTTCGCCCAATGCTCGCTCACACGCCGCACGATCGTCGATGAAGCACCAATCGTGATTGCCCGCGATCACCAGCTTGAACTCGTGCGGCAAACTCCGGATCCAAGCGGCAACATCGGCCAGCTCTGCAAGCGTACCCCGGCGCAAGAGGTCGCCCGCGTGAACGAACACGTCTCCGTCCGGAATGGCCCCGAGATCGTGCTCGAACGTATGCGTATCGGCGACGGCTACGATGCGCATCGGTTCACGGCAAGGGTCCGCTCGGACTTCACGACGCGAGTAAACTCGCCCGCGCAGGCGGTGGCAACCGGCGAGTCGCGGCGCAGGCGTTCTTTGCTACCTTGGGGGTTTCATGGCGGCCGCCTCCTGCTTGAAGTGGTCTCGAGCCTTGCACGGCGTGCGCCCGCCGCCTCCCGAAGGCATACGGTGCGCACACAGTACCGTCGCGCTCCGAGAACGTACCCGCCGCTTTCCGAAAATATACTGTGCGAACACCAGTGCCGTTTACGAACCGATCGTCTGCGCCCGCAAAACATACCGTGCTCACACAGTACCGTTGATCGCCTGTGCCAAAACATGCGGTGCGCACACCGTACCGTTTACGAACCGATCGCCTGTGCCCGTAAAACATACTGTGCGCACACAGTACCGTTCGCGATCCGAGAACGCATTCTCTCCGCGAGCGGGGCCACCCGATGTCGCGCCTTCGTTAGCAATGTTTTTGGGTGCTCGATCTCGTTTCCGATGCGCACCTACAGCGCACGTTGACCGATCAGTTGCGGAGACGAGCGCTCGCGCATCATCGCGACGAACCCGTCAATCAAGCCAGGTTCACGGCGAGTTCGCGTCGGCTTTGGCTTCCGCGTGCAGCTCGGCCTTTTCGGCCACCACTTTGCGATGATGGCGATGTTCGGCTTCTTCGACCGAATGAGAGCAGAGCAGATCGAGATCGCGTTTGGCCATGCGGGCCAAGGTTTCGTAGTGCGTGTGGAGCGCGCGGAGCTCACGCTCGCTGAGTGATTCAACGTCGATCAGGCGGTTGCTCGCGCCCTTCATGGCGGCCACGATTTCATTCAGCTTGAGGTGCAGCGCGAGGGAGTCCTTGTTTTGTGAGCGCTGGATCAGGAACACCATCAAGAAGGTGACGACGGTCGTACCCGTGTTGATCACGAGCTGCCAAGTGTCGGAGTAGTGGAAGAAGGGGCCGCTCAAGAGCCAGACGAGGACCACGGAGACGGAGAGCGCGAACGCGCTGGTACTGCCGGTCCACGCCGTTACTTTTCGGGCGGCGCTCTCGAGCACGCGCTCGAAGCCCGATTGGCTCGCGCGCTTCGAGGCCTTGTGTTTTGCAGTCATGCACCGGCTGTAGCAGAAACCGGCGCGCATGACGGATGAGCGAATATCCCCAAGTTCCACGTGGCCGCCGACTCGTGCGGTCGGCGGCCTAGGAACACGCGCTTCACATCGCGGCGGACGGCTCAGGTTTCGTCGTAAACGGCGCTATCTTTGGTCTCTTTGACGAACAGCATGCCGATCACGAAGGTGAGGCTGGCAATCACGATTGGGTACCACAGCCCGCTGTAGATGTTGCCCTGCGCGGCCACGATCGAGAACGAGATGGCCGGCAAGAAGCCGCCGAACCAGCCGTTGCCGATGTGGTACGGCAAGCTCATCGAAGTGTAGCGAATGCGCGTGGGGAACATTTCCACGAGCATCGCTGCGATCGGGCCGTAAACCATGGTCACGTAGATGACGAGGACCGTGAGCAGGAGCACGAGTACGATCCAGTTACCGGAGAAGGCCTCGATCGGATCGGCCTTGGCGGGGTAGCCGGCGGAAGTGAGCGCCGCGCGCACTTCCTTCTCGAAACGAGCTTTCTCTTCTTTCACGTTGGCGGCTTTGCCGTCGTAGCCGACGACGGCCTGCGAGCCAATCTTCACGGTCGCGGGGGTGCCAGCGGGGCCGTCGACCTTGTCGTAGTTGACGCCCGCGTTCGCGAGCCACGTGCGCGAGGTGTCGCACGGAGTGGTGAACTTGGCCGTGCCCGTCAAGTTGAGCACCAAGTTGCAATCTTCCGGCGCCGCGACGACCGTCACCGGCGATTTTTCGATCGCCGCTTGCAGCTTCGGATTCGCGAACGAAGTGATGGCGTGGAAGATGGGGAAAAAGGTGAGCGCGGCAATCAAGCAGCCGGCCATGATCACGGGCTTGCGGCCGATGCGGTCCGAAAGCGAGCCGCAGATCACGAAGAACGGCGTGCCGAGCAACAGGGACACGGCGATCAACACGTTCGCGGTTGGACCGTCGACCTTGAGGAAAGTCTGCAAGAAGTACAGCGCGTAGAATTGCCCGGTGTACCAGACGACGGCTTGGCCGGCGGTCAAACCGAACAAGGCCAAGAGTACGATTCTCAGGTTCTTCCACTCACCGAAGGACTCCTTCAATGGGGCCTTGGACGTCTTGCCCTCGGACTTGATCTTGAGGAACGCGGGAGACTCGGAGAGCTTCACGCGAATCCACACCGAGACGCCCAGGAGCAGGGCCGAGCAAGCAAACGGGATGCGCCAGCCGCCCCACTCTTCGGCGAAGGACTTCTCACCCTCTGGGGTGAATGCACCGCCACCGGAGGCGAAGCGCACCAGGAGAATCACCGTCAGCGCCAACATCAAGCCGACGGTGGCCGTGGTTTGAATCCAGCTCGTGTAGTAGCCGCGGCGACCGGGGGGAGCGTGCTCCGCCACGTAAGTCGCGGCGCCGCCGTACTCACCGCCGAGCGCCAAGCCTTGCAGCAAGCGCAGCGCGATCAAGACGATCGGCGCGGCAATGCCGATGGTCTTGTAACCAGGCAAGAAGGCCAGCGCGAAGGTCGAGAAGCCCATGATCAAGATGGTGACCAAGAACGTGTATTTGCGTCCGACCAGATCTCCCAGGCGGCCGAAGACGAGCGCGCCGAAAGGCCGCACCGCGAAGCCTGCGGCGAATGCCAGCAGGGTGAAGATGTTGCGCGTGGCTTCGTCGAGCGGAGCAAAGAACTGCGCGCCGATGATCGCAGTCAGCACACCGAACAGGTAAAAGTCATACCATTCGAAGATTGTGCCTAGAGAAGAAGCGAAAATCACTCGCTTCTCTTCTGCGCTCATGGGGCGCACGACGTCTGTATTCGCCATCTGGACTAACTCCTCTTCGTTGCCCTAAAAATTCATTCGGAGGCCGAACGCCCGCCGGCCTATCCCACTGATCCCGTGAGTCTCGCAGCAGATTGCGAAATCCGGGCGCACACCAAGCATGCACGCCATACCTGATTTTCAGACTCCGTACTATGGGGATGAGCAAACACTCATTACATTTGCCGCACACGCGAAGACTCGCGCCGAGCGCAACATCACGCAGCGCCCTCACCCTGATGCGTGAAACAATGCCCTGACAATTTTCCGCGAAACGCGCGTAAAAATCGGCGTCTGGCCGCGCGAACTCGAGCGCCGCGTAGCCAATGCACGTGACTCGCGCGACGCAATGCGGGCTCGGCCACAGTCAGCAATCAATAGCTGCGCGGCGACAACAGCCCACGACGCACACGGCCACGACCGAAGCACAGGCCGGCCGCCAAACTGCATTTTTCAGGGCTCGTGAACGCTTGCGAATCAGGCGAGCTCGAGACCCTTCGCTGCGGGAGCCACTGATTTCGCTGCGTGTGCAGCTGATACTGAGGCGCGATTGACGGGTGTACGTTCACCGACGCCAAGGCACCACGCCTCAGTATCCCTCGCTACGAAAAAGACTCAGTAAAAGTACAGCTGCGTCTGGAGCTGCAACTGATCCTGGCCCAGCTTGGCGCCGCCTCCGCCGGGATCGAAGCTGCTGTGGGTAAAGAAGCCTTTGACGTTGATGGTGTGCCCATAGGGCCAGAACGCGAGACCACCACCAAAGCGCGTCTGCGAGGCGTCGGCGTCCGCAACCGTGAGGTGCTCGACCTTGACGATCGGGCTGATCGGGAACGCGTCGAAGCGATAGCCGGCCTCGGCCATGATCGCCGTCAGATTATTGGGCACTGCGGGGGTGGTGAAGGTTCCACCCTTCCAGGCACCCAAGTTCACCTGCGCGGTGAGGGCACCGGGGCCGAGCGGCAAATCGACGAAGCCATCCAACGCCCAGTGCTTGTAATCGTCCTGGATGTCGAAGGCGGCGCCGAGGGACGCGATCTTCTTCTTACCCAGGTACGTGCCGGCATAGAAGAAGCCCGTTTCCGCGTCGAGGAAGTTCACTTGAACGCGACCGGCAAGGCGGAACATGTTTTGGCCCGCAACTTGGTCAGCAGAGCCCGCGTTGCGCTTGCCTTGGAAAATACCGACGCGGTATTCGAGGTGATTGTCGAGCACCAGGCCGCGGAACTGGAGACCGACGTCACGGCCCGCCGGATTGACGCCCGTGCCCGTGTTCAACAGCGTGTTGTGGATGAACGTGTTCGAGAAGTAGTCCACGCCATACAGCGTGCCGGCGCCCTGCAAGGCGTTGTGCGCGCCCGGTGTGAGCATGTAACCGATGTCGATCTTGAACGCGTCGTCGACGGCCTTCCAGGTTCCGAAGATGTCCTGCACGATCATGGTGTTGCCACCCTTGGCGCCCGAGCCGTTCGGGTTGGCCGGTGCGACGGCGGCGGCGTTGACGTTCGTGTCGCCCTTGAACAAATTGGGCGCGTCCGTATCGAAGAAGTATTCGAAGTTCTTGAACAACGTGCCACCGACGAGCAGGCGCGTGCGGCGGATGAACAGGTTGCTGGACGAACCTTTGTGAGCTTCGTCACCGATCGTGATTGGCCCTGCGGCCGTGCCGGCGCTGAGGAGCTCGTATTGCGGCTGCATCAACAGGCCGATCTTGATCGATGCGTTCTTGGATTCGATCTTGAGCGGATCGAACACAGTCGGCGGGGGTTCGGCCGGGGCAGCGGCCGGGGTCACGACCGGAGCAGGCTCGGCAACCGCGGGAGCGGGCGCGGCGGGCGGAGCATCCGCACCGGCGGGCGCGGGCGCGGGATCCGTACCAGCGACCCCCACACTGGCCTCGGCCTTGGTGCTGTCCGCGGGCTGCGCAAACGCCGATGCCGTGTAACCGAGCGCGCCGATCAAACTCAAAGCGCAAACCTGAATTTTACGTCCCATCATCGAACCCGCCTTCACTTTAATGCTGTGATATGCGCGCAGACCGAGCCTGCCAAAAGCTGACCGGCTCTGACTCACCCTGGTGCTTTCAAGCCAAAAACGAGGCTTTTATGCACAATTTCCGCACGCGCCGTGTGTGTATCCGTGAACGCAACTGCACACTCAACGCGCGCACTCTCTCACCTAGGCGAGCGATTGGCAATACGCTTTAGAAACCGAATGGAAGCGAGACGCGAACTTCATGGCAGCGCAGCGAGGCGTGCATGACGGCCAAAACCGAGTGCGTATACCGGACGACCAGAAGCTCACTGATTCGTCGGCAATCATTCCGCGGGTGATCAATCAGCGTTGAAGAAATTACCAAATGCTGGGCAAGAGCTGGTCGAAATGCGGCGCCCGCGAAGCGCGAGCACACGCGAAAGCGCTTCCGACGTTCGAACGGTCGCGCCGTGCCGACGGTTTCCCGCTAGTGTCGCAGTGACCGGCCGACGACACATCCGTCACGCATTCGTGCCTGAGTCAGCAACTCTCGGCAGGGACGAATGTCCCTCACGCCGCCGGCATCTGTGGAGATCTCGCCTGGTGGTGGCCATTGGCGAGAGCGCAATGTTTGCCGGCGAGTGGAAAGCTAGTTGCAGCCGATCTTTTCAGTACCGAGCGCGATGTTGTCGAACCACCGCTCACGCTGAGGGCCACCCCCGTGGGGGTCATCGGCGATGAGACCGGTGCTCGGCTTCACCTTTTGGATCGAGCCGTCCGCGTTGACGTCAGCTTGTCGATCGCCACTTCACGCTTGTAAGTGCCCCCACCGTTGGGGCCGTTGCTCGAGTGGTACACCGGGTACCACTGACCCGCGAACTCGGCGACGCCCGGGTGACTCGTGGGGGCGTCTTGTCCGGAGACATTGGGCAATGCATCCAGAATGCGCCCACCGTACTTTCAAGGGCCGAGCGGGCTCGTCGAAGTCGAGTAGTCGATCGTCGCCGGATTTTGCCCGGCGGCGTAGATTTCGTAATAAACGTCGTAACGCTTCGTCAGGAACGCCGCTTCGAAGAAGCCCTGCGGCGTGATCTCTTTCATCTTGTCCGTGGCGCTGATGAAAGAGTGGTTCGTGCTTTCCTCGATCGAACTCGGACGAGCGTTGAGTGAGCCATTAGCTCGCCCAGTTGGTCGAACGGTGCGACCGCGCGCAGGCTAGAAACGAGAATGCGTTCGGCTCAAGGGGCGAGCGCGTCTGGTCCCGCGGACTCTAGCGCGCTCAAATCGGCATCGCTGAGGGCAGCATCGTAGATCCGAAATTCGTCGTAAGTGCCGCGTAGATAGATGTCTTGCACCCATTGCGAGCGGCCCAGCCAGTCGTTCTGATCCGATAGCCGCGCGAGTGAGGGAGCGTTGCCCGTGCCGAGCGATTTGCCCGCTGCGTACAGGCGCAGCTCTGCTTTCGCCGCGTCGATCACGACCGCAATCGCCGACACCTGCAGAACCGGAAAGGGCTCGTCGCTGTCGACCGATCCGAACTCGTCGTTGCTCGCGGTAAAAGAAACCGCGGGCCCCGTGCCGGGGCAGCGCTTGGGCGTCGCAAACAGGCTGCTGGTCGCGTTCCCGACCTGATCCTCACCCGCATCCGTGCTGCCGAAGTCGAACACGCGCTGCCAACAAGGGCCGCCATTCCAGACGACCCACGCGATCAGCGTCGCGTTCGTCAAACCCGACAAAAGTCCGTTCGGCAAATTGACGTAGTCATCGACGCCATCGAGCGTCGCGTGTCCGGCGCCGTCCAATACGGCGCCGCTTTCCAAACGGCCATGAGCCTCGCCAATCGAATCGAGCACGCGCGTGCCTTCGCCGTCGAAGCTGTAGCGATGAATCAAGTGCGGCACGGTCAGCGGCGGCGGCCCGCCGAAATCACCAGCCGCGCCGCCATCGACGTCTGCGCCGGATCCGGCCGCGGCGTTTGCACCTGCTGCGGCGTTTGCACCCGCCGCGGCGTCTGCACCCGCGCCGGCACTACTGACGATCGGAGCGAGCAATTCGACGTGCGTCTCGCCGCAGCCGAAAATCAAGCTGCCTGCCAGTAGAGCCACGAGTGACGAACCGCGCAAGACGCACTCCTCACTTGCCGGTCGAGGCACTCGGGATGCGCGACGAGGCTCGGCGAGCTTCGGCCGCGAGGGGCGAGTTCGGATAGCGCGTCAGGAGTTGGTTCAGCAACCCCTGCGCGCGCTCGGGCCGCCCGACGCGCTCCGCGGCGAGCGCCTCTTGCAGCAAGCGACTCTCTTCGGCGAGGGTGCCGTGTTCAGGCGGGCGTGCACGGTTGGGCGGCGTGGAGCGACGCGCGGTGGGCGCGCCGTCGGCCCGGTCCGGCTCAGGCAACGCTTCGAGCGGAGCACTCGCCGTGACCGGCGCGGGCGGGCGCGAATCGCAGCCCCAACTGTCGCCCGCGTTCAGCGCCGTCTCCGCGCCCCCGTGCTGCACGATCACTACGCCATCGGTCACCTCGACGCAGGTCTCCGCGCCGTGAGCCTGCTGAGAATCGACTCGCACGGAGAACACCGTGCCGTGCACGACCACGCGTGCATCCGGCGTTTGCACCGAGAAGCGCTGGCCTTCACTCAAGTGCGGCACGCTGCACGTCAAAAAGCCCTGTTTGAGTTCGACTTGGTTGCGGCCCGGGGCGACGAGGCCGGCGAGCGACACGCGCGTCGCAGCACCCAGGTTGAGCCCCAGCCCCGCGCTCGTCACGAGTTCCGCCGAGCCTTCCGGCGCAGTCTCGATTTCACCTGGATCGCTCTGCAACGCTTCACCGGCGTGCAACGCCCGCGGGCTCGCGCCCCAACGCGCCATGGTCTGTCCCACGCTACCGACGAACGTGATGGCCAGCGCGGGCGGAGCGGGCGGAGAAGCGAAGCGATGCACGGCGAACAGCACCGATGCGGCCGCGGCAAAGGACAGCGCCACATAGCCGACCCGTCGACGCGCGCGCGACACGCGAGCGGCCGCCAACACACGCACGTCGCGCTTGAGCGCCGAGACCACACGTTCACGGCGCGCGGCGAGCCGCGCTTGATCGACGCTGACGGGTCGCTCTCGAAGGGCTCCGAGTAGCCGTCTCACCTCGGTTGCGTCGTCGCTCATGACGACCTCCCCAAGCGAATGCGCGCTCGACGCAGCAGTTCTTTGCGGCCGCGTACCAGCCGTGATTGCGCGGCCGCGACCGAAACACGCGTGATCAGGGCAATCTCCGAGAGGTCATGGCCGTGCACGTCGTGCAAGAGCACGGTCTCGGCCTGGCTCGCGTCCATCGAGGCCAGGATCGAGTGCAGCTCGGCGATTTCGGCGCGCGCCTCGAGCTGCCGCTCCAAATTTCCGGAGGAGACGGTCGCGGCGTACTCGGCGCCGCGCGCGCGATCTTCCCAGACCACCGCGCGTTCGCGAATACGCGCCCGCAGCGCGTCGACCGCGACATTGGAGGCAATCGCCGTAGCCCAGGTCGACAGGCTGCAGGCCCCGGCGAACTTGCGCTCCATGAGCGTACGGATGATGCGCTCGAACGCGACCTGCGCTTGGTCGTCGTGATCGGCATTGCTCTGGAGGATCCGGCGAAGTGCGCGATCCACGACCGGCTGCAGGCGGTCGTAGAGCACTTCGGCCGCCCATTCTTCACCCGCGATCAAACCGGCCACGATCTGCTCGTCCGAGGGGTCATCCCCCAGGTCCCGGCGGTTGCCTCCGTCGAGCGCGCGCAGGCGTTTGGGCTCGAACATCGGTTCAATCATGTTCTCACGGCGGATCATCGGGGGCCAGGCTTCGCGCGGCTGAATCTTTGGTCGTCGCGGGGCGGGTCCAGCAGTCAGCGAAAGTCGTACCGGAGCGCAGAAACGAATCCCCAGAAGAAAGGCGGCAATTGCTCGACCTGCTGACCAAGCACGTCGATCGTCACGCGGGGGCCCAGGGCCCCGGCCTCCGCGCCCAGCAGCACAGCCCAGTTTTTCGCCCAATAACCGCTCAAATCCAGCCCGAAACGCGACCCGAACCGAGTGCGCCGTGCCTGCTCGCTGCGGTCGCCATCACTCGCCTCGATGCCTACGGTCTCCAGCACGGCTTCGGTGCGCACTTCGAGTGCGGCACGTTGCTGCGCGAAACCTACGCGCGCGCCCACGCCCAGTGATCCAGTCAGCCAAGACAAATCAGTCCGACCGGAGCCGCGAACCGTATACGCACCACTCGCGAACGCGAACAAGGGCAGGCTACGAAACGCGATCCCGAGGCGCCCCAACGGCCCCACACGCAACGGCCCCGCTCGCGACTCCGAGCCGAGAGTGGCCCCCAGATCCAGTCGTAGCCAGGGCGCCGGTGCGTCTCGGACTGGAGGGCGGCTGACTTGCGCGGCTGCCGGAACCAGAACCGGCGCGGGCGCAGGCTTCGGCTCCGTACTGCTCGGACTCGCAGTCTGCGCGGCAACCAACGCGGCCACGACCACGCCCGCCGATGCCCACCGTTCCTCCGCGGAGTCACGCTCCTTGAACTCGAGCTCACTGCTCGCCACGCGCGGCCCGTCACGATTGCCCTCGTACAGCTCGATCGTGAGCCTGGCCCTTCCCTCCGCGTCGTAGCGCACCACCGCGTACCAGCGCGGCGGGCCACCGGGGCCCGGGCCCTGCTCCACGGCCGCGCATTGCCCGGCGCCCAGTGCCGCATTGCAAGTCGTGAGGGTACGCGCTGCCGCCGGAGCGGGGGGAACGTCCACGACGACGGCAAAAACCATGCGTCCCCGAGCCTAGTACGAGCCGCCCCCGAATTTTCACCTCTTGACGAGTCGAAGCTCGGAACTAAGAACCACTTAGTTCAAGGGAGTGAACAACCAATGAAAACCTTCAGCATCGTCACGGGCGCCAGCAACGGAATCGGGTTCGAAATCGCCAAACGACTGGCCGCGCTTTCTCACGACCTCATTTTGGTCAGCCGCGATCCAGTCAAACTCGAGCGAGCCTCGGCTTCGATCCGGCAATCTTACCCCAAAGTCGAGATCCACACGCTTGCGCTCGACCTCGCCGTAGCCGGAGCGGCGAAGCGCGTGCTCGAGTTCACCGAGCAGCTCGGCGTCGATGTCGACGTGCTGATCAACAACGCGGGCGTCGGTGTGTACGGGGAACACGTCGACCTGGACTCGGACAAGGTGAGTCAGATGTTGCAGCTCAACATCACTTCGTTGACTGAGCTTTGCCTGTCGTTCGGGCAGCAAATGAAGCACCGTGGAGCGGGCCACATCTTGAACGTGGCCTCCACCGCGGCTTACCAACCCACGCCATTCTTCGCGGCCTACGGTGCGTCGAAAGCGTTCGTGCTGAACTTCTCCGAAGCCTTGGCCAAAGAATTGGAGGACCACGGCGTGACGGTCAGCTGCGTGTCTCCCGGGCCCACCGATACGGCCTTCTTCGGTGACATCGATCAGCACGGGATCGAAAATGGTCACTTCGAAAAGAGCTTGCGCGACAGCGCGGCTCACGTGGCGGCGATCAGTCTCGATTCGCTGTTCAACGGCCGCCTCTCGACGATCGTCGGTACCAAGAACTATTGGCGCGCGTGGTCGGCGCGCTTGGCTCCGCGCGCGCTGGTCGCGAGCTTTGCCAAGGGACTCATGCGCCCCTCGGGCTCGGCCGGGTCAAGGGCGCAGTTGCCCGGTCAGTAGCCGGACGAGCGTGCTGGCTACCGCGTCGGCCAGATCCGTACCGTCAGGTACGAGCCCCACTTTGGTCAGCGAACCGTCGATCCAAAGATCACTCGCGCCGTGCACGAGCGACCAGGCGAGCAACACGAAGGGGCGCGCGTCTCCGGCCGGCAACTTGCCCGCGTCTTGACAGCGGAGAATCGCTCGTTCGAGCAAACCAAAGGCCTCGTCGCCCGGCCGCTGTTCGTCGGCCGGGAGTTGATCGGCGAGTTCGGCGCGGAACATCACTCGGAAATGACCGCGGTGGTTGATGGCAAATCGAACGTACGCCCGACCGAGTCCCTCCAGGTAAGCCACTGGATCGGCCTCGGTCCCTGCCACGCTCTGCTGCATTTCGGCGACCAGCAGCTCGAAGCCTTCGGCCGCCACCGTCGCCAAGAGCTGCTCACGGCTCGTGAAATGATGATACGGCGCGCCGGAAGAAACACCCGTGCGCCGCGTGAGCGCGTGCAGGCTGACCGCGGAAACGCCATCTTTTTCTATCAGCTTCACCGTGGCGTCGAGCAGCACGCGTCGCAGGTTGCCATGATGATACGCGCCGGCTTTTTTTGCGATTCGAACCACGTCCGTCAGCCTGACAAACTATCCGTTTCTTCGATAGCTACTGTTCGCCGTAACTCGGCGCACGGCGGCTTTTCGCAGCGCTGATCGTGGCTTTCAGCTCGTCACTGGGCTCACGCAGGCAAGCGTAGCAGTCGGCGCTTTTCTTCGGGCCGCAGCCGCGCTTACTGCTGAGCTTGACCAGCGGGCTCACCGCGCGCCGATCGCCGTCTTTCAGCGCCTTCGGCAGAGCCGCTTTGAACTGCTCACAGGTTTCCGCGGAGCGGAGCTCGAGCGCGACGCCCAATGCGGGCGAGGCCTTGGCTCGCACATCGGCGCTGTACACGAGCGCGCGAGCGAGGTCGGTTGCGTCGCTGCGAACGGCGGTGCGCGTCCAAACTTCGTACAAGAGGTCCGCGCCAATGGGCGCCTCCAGCGCCGCCATCGCCGCGAGCGCGTCGTTGCTGGTGCGCGCATCATCGGCCAGCCGCAGCAGTTCGCTCTGCAACGCGGGATCTTTGCCGAGGGCCGGGTTGGCTTCGATTTTCGAGCGCACCGCCTGAGCCGACGCGCGCAACGCGTCCGAGCGGGCATTGGCGAGCTTCAGCTCGTTCGCGCTCGGTCGATCGGCGACGACCATAGCGCTTGGTGCAGCCGCAACGCTACTCGGCGCGGCGGGGACGCGCACCGGGCTCGTCGCGTGACGCGACCCCGTCGCGTGCAACAGCGCGATTGCCGACACGGCAATCAGCCCCGGAGTCAGCAGCATCCACAGCGCGGGATGAGCTTGGATGTAGCGAAGCGCGAGCTGCCCCTGCGTCGTCCTTTCTCGCGTGGCTCCCAGCTGCACGGCTGCGTCCGAATCAGCCGCGGACGCCCGGGGCGAGGGGCTGGGCAGCGCCGTACGCGAGACCGGCGGCGATTCCACGTCCACGATGGAAGTCCCGGAGCGCACGAAGACTGGGCTGCGCAGCGGCGACGGCGCCGATTCGATCTTGGGCGGAGCCACGCCCATCAAGGTCGTGTCGGCGTCGCCGCGTGTGTCGCCGCTCTGTGAGCCATCGTGCTCGGACATTCGCGACCAGCGTAACACGCTCGCTCTCCCGCTGTCCCGCCCGACCCGGTGCTCGCGTCTCATGAGGTGTGGTCTTTATGCACCCTTGCGCAACGTTTCCAGACGAGCGCACCCGATTTCGTGATCGCAGCGCGCGCTCGGCACCATCAGTCGGGGGTGAAAGCATTGACTCGGGCGGGGCTCGTGGTTCTGGGCGCTCTTCTCGGATTGTCTCGGCCGGCGTTCGCGCAGGGCACGGATCGGGTGACGCTGGTCTACGAGGCAGCGGCGGGCTGCCCTTCCGAAGCCGACTTCGAGGCGGCCGTCGAGGCGCGTGGCGGGCACTTCGCCGGGCACTCCGCGCCCGGCTCCGCGCAAGCACTGCGCGTGGCGATCCGCGCGCAAGACACGGGCTTTCTGGGCACGCTCCAGGCAACGAACGAAGATGCGACTTCCGCGCTGCGCGAAGTCCATGGCGCGACGTGCCGAGAAGTGCTCGACGCACTGGCCGTGGTCAGCGCTTCCGCATTGAACCATCGAACCGAATCGCCCTCCGCCGAGCCGACGCCCGATTCAACCCCCGCAGAGAAAGCGCAGGCCGCACCGGCCTCAGCCGCCGAGGGGCAAGGACGATTGCGCGCGACCGGGCACGTGCTCAACGCACGCATACCGGTCAGTGCGGGAACGCTGCGCTTCGACAAGGCGCGAGCCGTGACTTTGTTCGCAGGCGCGCAGAGCGGCGTGCTCCCGAACCAGTTGGTCCCGCGCTTCGGCTTGTCACTCACGAGCGCAAGCTTCGTTACGACGCCGGAGGGTAAGAGCCTCTTGGACGGAGTGATTCCGCGGCTACACATGAGCTACCTCGGCCCGGCCACCTACCACACCGTCGACGCTAGTGCAGAAGTCCAAGGCTTCATGGTTGGGCTCGGTGTCTGCTGGTCGCCCATTTACGATACACGCGGGCTGATTGCGGTTTTGTGCGGTGAGTACGGCGCCGGAGTGATGCGAATCAAATCCAAGGACGCCGCCGGAGAGGTTACTCGGGACAAGAACGCCGGACTTGGCTTCGCGGGACTCGGAGTCGAGAGCCAGTACAACTTGGGGGCTCTGCTTCACCTTGGACTGAAACTGGGGGTTGATTTCATGGCCGATACGTTCGGCGCCGAGCGCCCAGACGGAAGCGCGATATTTCAGTCGTCGGGAGTGATGGGCTACGGCATGCTCGGCATCGGGCTGCACTTTTAGGGGCATCGCAGATGGTTTCGCAGGCAGGGTCGGCAAAAGACGGGCTCCCGCTCGGCGCAATCAGCGCGTCGACCGCGACCGCTCCGCATCTCGAGCTGCATGCGTTGTTCACCGCGCACTACGGTTCGATTTGGCGCTTGCTGCGCCGGCTCGGGGTGCGAAGCGCCGAACTGGATGACGCCGCTCAAGAAGTATTCTGGGTCGCGGCACGCCGCGTAGGCGACATCCGAGCCGGGAGTGAGCATTCTTTTTTGTATGGGGTCGCCGTGCGCGTCGCAGCGCAAGCAGCGAAGAAGCAGCGCGCCGCGGCCCCCCTGGCCGACCACGAGGCTATTCCCCGAGTTGCCGATCTCGAGCCGTCTCCCGAAGAGCAGTTGGCCCAACATCAAGCCCGCGCATTGCTCGACGAGGTGCTAGACACGCTGCCCCTCGAGCTGCGCGTAGTGTTCGTTCTGTTCGAACTCGAAGGGCTCGAAGTGCGAGAAATCGCCGCTCTACAAGAGATCCCCGTTGGCACGGCCAGCTCGCGCTTGCGCCGCGCTCGAGAAGAATTTTCGGCTATCGCCAAACGCATGCGAACCACGCTCGCCACTCGAGAAAGGCGGGGACGATGACCCCGAGCGAACACGACGCCAGCGCCGACGAGCGCTTCGAGCGCCTGCTGCTGGACTCCGCCGAAAGCGACGAATTGCCGAGCAATGTCGAGACCGCTTGGCAGCGCTTCGGCGGCACCCTGAATGGCGTGAGTCTACTCGCGGCCGGCCGTGAGGGCGCGTTGGCCGCGAACCGCGCGCACCGTTGGCTCGTCGCCAAGTGGCTCATTACGGGCGCGATTGCCGGCAGCGCATTGACCGCGCTGAGTCTCGGTGTGAGTCAGGTTCGACCTGCGCTTACGGCTTCGACGCCACTCGCGGCCAGCGCCACTGCCACTGTGATTGCCAGGATCGCACCCGCGCCGCGCGTGGCAGTCGTGACCGAGCCGCCCGCAAGCGCACGCCCAGCGGCGCCCAAGCGCGCTCCGCGAACGCGGCAACCCCAATCGCGCACCGAAACCGCGACCGCGCCGAGTTCGACCCTCGCCGCTCAAGTCGCCATGCTCGATGCGGCGCGGGCCGCCTTGGAAAGCCGCAGCCCCAACGAGGCGCTGCGTTTGGCCGAACGCTATCGAGAAGCGTTTCCCAACGGCGAGCTGGCCCCCGAAGCCGAGCTAGTCGCGATCGAAGCCTTGGTCGAGCAAGACGCACGAGCGCGGGCCGTGCAGCGCGCCGAGCGATTTTTGGCCCGCTACCCGGGCGATCCGCACATCGCGCGCGTGAAGTGGCTGGTTCGTTGAGCCGCTACTCGGCCGTCGCCTGCAGGGAAGACTGCAAAGACTCGACGCTTGCGCCCGCGTCGTATTGAAAGCGAATTCGAATCGCGTCCCCGGCTTCGACCGAGATCGGCGTGGGTAACGCCAAAGACATGTATGGCATGTACCAATCCGCCGAGCGTTGCTCGGACGGGAAAATGCCGACCGGGTTCTTGGTAATGAACCGAAGCGCATTGATCCAGCCCGGGCGCTCCGCGACCATTCGCTCTTCGACCGAGAACGATTCCGGCAATTCGTGGACGTAGTCGATCGTCGAATACACTTTGGGTTGCCCCATCTCGATCGTATTCACGCCTGGAATGCCGGCCTCGAAGAAAAAGGGCACCGGCGCGTAGTAGCCGTGAAAATCATACGGCTGAAAAATGGGCTGCACGGCCAGGATGCTGGCTTCGGGAATGATGCGCGGCACGCGCCGGTCGAATTTGGCCTCGTGTTGCGCCTTGAACGCCTTCAGCACTTCGATCTGCTTCTCGCGGACGAGCGCTACGTGCAGCATCTCGCAAATCACGACGTCCGCCGGTTCATCGGGCATGAAGTGCCGTGCGTCGGCCTCGACGACGCTCACTTTGTCGGCAACCCCGTTCGCGGCGAGCAAGCGGCGTGCGGCTGCGGCCACGTGCGGCAAGCGCTCGACCATCGTCACGCGGCGTGCGCGTTTGCTGGCGAAGAAGCTCATCACCCCGGTGCCACCGCCGAGCTCGACCACGTGCGCGCCAATCGGCACCAGTTTGTCGATCGCTTCGTGAAAGGGAGCCATGCGCTGCTCGTTGGCCAACATTTGCCCGTGATAATGGAGCGGGATGTACTGACCGAGGTGCGCGTCGTCATCGACGCGATGAAGCGGCGCCACTTTCGGCGGCGCAGCAGGGTTCAATTTCGAGCGGGCATCGGCGAGCGCGGGTTTCATCTGGGCCTACCCACGAGCAAAGCCCGGTCCATCGCCCGGCGCGCCAATTTACCGATGAATTTGGAACTAGAGCGGCCTATTTGCGTCATGCCGTTGACGCTGCGCCAAGCCGGCCGACACCGTTCTGCGCGTGACTGTTCGCTTTTCAGTGCTGCACGAGCTTGGCCGGGGCGCTCGCGCGGGTGTGTTGCATACCCGCCGGGGCGACATCCCGACGCCGGTATTCATGCCCGTGGCGACCCGCGCCAGCTTTCGTCACATCTCGCTCGACGACGCGCGCAGCACCAACGCCCAGATCATCCTCTCCAACACCTACCACCTGCTGGACGCACCTGGACCCGAGGTGTTCGAGAGCTTCGGTGACATTCACCGCTTCATGGGCTGGCAAGGCGCGGTGCTCACGGACAGCGGCGGCTATCAGATCTTTTCCTTGCCCGGTGAGCGCAGCATCACTCCGCGCGGCGCGCACTTTCGCTTACCGAGCGGACGCAAGCACCTGCTCACGCCGGAATCCAGCATTGCCGTGCAGCAAGCCATCGGCAGCGACATCATGATGGCGCTCGACGTGTGCGTCGAGTCGACGTCCGACGAACTGCGCACGCGCGAAGCGATGACAACGACGCACGCCTGGGCCGAGCGCAGCCTCGAAGCGCACACGCGGGCGGAGCGCGGACAAGCGTTGTTCGGCATCGTCCAAGGCGGAGTTCACCCTGGCCTACGCGAAGAGAGCGCAGCCGCGATCACGGCCCTGCCCTTCGATGGCTTCGCGATCGGCGGCTTGGCGGTGGGCGAGACCCGCCGCGAGCGTGAAACGATGACCGCGCTGTGTACAGCGCTCTTACCGCGAGACAAGCCCCGCTATTTGATGGGCGTGGGCACACCGCTGGATTTGGTCGAAGCCGTACACCGCGGCGTCGACATGTTCGACTGCATTCTGCCGACGAAGATGGCGCAGCAGGGCTGGGCGTATACCTTTCGAGGGGTGCTCGAGGCCTTGCGCCCTGCCATGCAGCACACGCAGGGCCCCATCGAGCCGGGTTGCACTTGCCTCGCTTGCCAGAGCCAACCGCTCGGTTACATCCACCACTTGTTGCGCGTCGGCAACGTGCAGGGCGTGCGTTGGCTCGCGATCCACAATATCCATCACACGCAGGCGCTCATGGCCCGCTTGCGCAGCGCAATCATCGGCAACGATTGGCAAACTCACTACGACGATTTGCGCGAGCGCTTGCCACGACGCTTGAAAACGCCGCTCTAAGCAACGAGCGGCGTTTTTTGAGCAAAAGATCCGTCGCCGCGCCGCGTTCGGGCCGCACCGCATTCGGGCCGCACCGCATTCGGGCCGCGCCGCGTTCGGGCCGCGCCGCGTTCGGGCCGCGCCGCGTTCGGGCCGCACCGCATTCGGGCCGCACCGCGTTTGCCGCGGGAATTATGCTTTGCGCACGAAGTATGATTCTCCCGTTGCGAACGCACCGCATTCAGGCAGCACTGCGAACGCGCCGCGCCGCGCCGCGCCGCGCCGCCTTCGCACTCGAATTATACTTTGCGCGCGAAGTATCATTTCTAACTTTAGAAGCATCCCGCTCGGCGCGAGAGTTATACTTTGCGCACGAAGCATCATTTTCTCGTTTCGAGCCGCATCGAATCGCGTTCGCCGCGCGAAATTATACTTTGCGCACGAAGCATCATTTTCTCGTTTTCGAGCCGCATCGAATCGCGTTCGCCGCGCGAATTATACTTTGCGCACGAAGCATCATTTTCTCGTTTTCGAGCCGCATCGAATCATGTTCGCCGCGAGACGGGCATCTCGTGCGGGAACTGCGATGAGTGCGGGTTGAGTGCGCGAGGCATCATCTCTCTTGGTTGCGCTCTTCGCGAGCGTGCAGAACCGCGCCCAACGTCGTCTCCTTGGGCGCGAGACTTTGCATCGCGAAGCCGAAAATGGCGGCGAGCACGCTCAGCACCAACATCGGCTTGTAGGTGCGACCGAGCACGCCCGCCGCCCAGTGGCGACGCTCGTGTCGCTTGTTCTTCTTGTACACCGCGCCCAGCACGGCCACGTCCAGCAGCACCTCCGCGAACAACACCGGCGACGAATAGACCACGAAGCCGAGCGCAACCAGGCCGCCCAGTAGCGCAATGACCGCGATCAAAATCGGCAATGCTTCGTCGGCATCCCCGACCGCGCTCAGAGCATCTCCAGCACCGCTGCCGCCCGAATCGCCGCCGAAAGAGCCGCTGGCTCCGCCGCCGCCGAATTCGCCGCCGCCACCGGCGAATGCGTTGCTGGCCGAACTACCGAGATCTCCTAGCGCGCTCAGATCAGGCAGCTCCAAGTTGCCGTCGAACTTACCGTCGAACGAGCGCGAGCTCGCGCGCGAGTCGTGGCTTGGGTTCGTGTGCCGCCCGAACGCCCAATTGCGCGTCTGGTACGCGATCCACACTCGCACGAAGGACAAGAACGAGACGTAGCCGCCGAGCACGGCCAGCGCGTAGCGCACGCCCATGCTCTCGAGCCCACAGCGCACCAGCGACGCCGAACTGAGGAACGTGCCCACCGCCGCCAGCGACAAGATCAGCATCATGTGCAAGCGCGGAAAGCTCGTGGCGAGCAGCCGCTCCTCGACTTGTTTGGCGTTCAGCTCCGGAGAGCGCTGATTTCGAGCCGCCTTGGCTGCCTTCTGCTTGACCTTGCGGACCATGCCTCACTGCGCCGCGTGGGCGGCGAGGACATCTGCGACGCACAGGGTGAGCTTGCGTGCCGTGGGCAAGTGCAGAAACTCGTTCGGGCCGTGGGCGTTCGAGCCGGGGCCGAGCACGCCCGTGATGCAAAACTGAGCATTCGGGAATTTCGCCCCCAGCATGCCCATGAACGGGATCGAGCCGCCTTCGCCCAGGTACATCGCGGGTTTGCCGAAATGACGGCGAGAGGCGTTTTCGAGCGCGCTGCCGAGCCAAGGCGCGAGCGCCGGCGCATCCCAACCGTTGCTCCCCGCTCCGCCCGCGTCGAAGCTGACCTTGGCGCCGTACGGCGGATCTTTCTCGAGCACGGCTTTGACCTCGGCGGCCGCGCGCGAGGCGTCGAGCCGCGGCGGCACCCGCAGGGACAGCTTGAGGCGCGTGAACGGCCGCATCACGTTGCCGGCGTTGGCAATCGCGGGCAGGCCTTCGGCGCCGGTCACGGCCAATGCCGGGCGCCAAGTGCGGTTCAAAATCAGCTCCGCGTTGTCGGCCGCGATCGCGCGCACGCCGGGTTGCAGCGGCAGCTTCGACCATACTTCGTCACCCAAAACTTCGGCGGCGGCGCGAGCCTGCGTAGCGCGCTCCGCGGGGATCGGCACATGTAGCGCTTCGAGCTTGATCGCGCCGGTGTCCGCATCTTCCAAGCGTTCGAGCAATTGACGAACGACGCGGAAGCTGGACGCTACGAGGCCCGAGCCATCCCCCGAGTGCACGCCTTCGCTCAAGAGCGACACGTCGAGCGTGCCCACCACGATCCCCCTGAGCGACGTGGTCGACCACAGTTGGTCGTAGTTGGCGCAGCCGGAATCGAGGCATACCACCAACGACAGTTCGCCGATGCGAGGCGCCAAATGCTCGATGTAAGCGGGCAAATCATAGCTGCCCGACTCTTCGCAGGCTTCGATCAGGATCACCGCGCGGGCGTGGGGCAAGTTGTCTTTACGCAGCGCTGCAAGCGCGGTCAGCGAAGCGAAGATCGCGTAACCGTCGTCGGCGCCGCCGCGGCCGTATAACTTGTCGCCTTCCAACACGGGCTGCCACGGGCCGAGGCCCTCGCGCCAACCCGTCATTTCCGGCTGCTTGTCGAGATGCCCATAGAGCATCACCGTGTCGCCCGCTTTGCCGCCCGTAGCCGGCACGTCGATGAAAATCACGGGCGTGCGCCCGTCGAGCCGCACGACCTCGAGCGTCGCGCCCTCGGGCATCGCCTCGCGCGCCCAGTTGGCCAAGAGTTCGACCGCGCGATCCATATGGCCCGCTTGCTGCCATTGCGCGTCGAACGCCGGGCTCTTGTTCGGAATGGCAATGTAACGCACCAACGTGGGTACGATCGAATTCGCGAAGCGTTCTTCGACCCACTTCGCACTCTCGTCACTGACTGGCATGGGGCGAGTGTACCACCCGAATCCGCGCTAGCCGCGGTTCAGTTCGCGGGCTCTTCGGCCGCCGTCTTTTCGCTGCCGGCGCTCGGCGGCGTGCGCTCGCGTGCCGTCTCGGCCCGTTGCTTGGCGGCAACGGCCGAGTTCCTCTCCTGCTCGAACTGGTCGCGCTCGGCTTCTGCTTTCGCACGCGCGATGTCGGAGGCTGCGCGTTCCTGCTGAGCCCGAGTGCGCTCGCGCTCGGCCCTGGCGCGCGCTTCATCCGCCGCTGTTTGATCGTTCCGAGCCTGATCGCGCTCGGCCTGCGCGCGCCATGCCGCGGTCTCGGCGGCAGTTTGCGCGCGCTTGGCCGCATCGCGCTCAGCCTCCGTTTTCTCGAGAGCGCTGTCGAACGCCGCTTTGTCTTGCACCGCGCGTAGGCGCGCCTGCGCTTCGGCGTTCTTGCTCTCTTGCTCCAAGCGCTGATTGGCCAGGGCCAAGGTCGCGGTCTCGGCCTCCAAGCTCTGCACGACCTCGGTGATCTTGCGCGCCTTGGCTACGGCACCGAGCGCGGGGTCGGCGATGATGCGATCGAGCGTCGTGCCTGCGCGCTGCAGCTCTTTGGAAGCCGCATCCGCCTTCTGCAAGGCCGCGCTGGTCGCCTGATTGGCCTCGCCCATCGTGCGCTTGTGCCACTGATAGCCGACCAAGCCGCCCACGCACGCCGCGACGGACAAGCCGCCCGCGACGCTGAACAGCTTACCGCGCAGCTCGCTCGCGTGCCGCTTTCGCTCGAGCTCGACGTCCCACTCCAAGAGCACGGCCAGCTCGGCCAAGAACTGACGCGCGGGGGGGCGAGTCTGGGGGTCGATCGCGAGCCAGCGACTGAAGGCTTCGTTCAAGTGCAAGCGCACTGTGCCACTGAGCTCGGGCAGCGCATGCGCGGGCAATGGCGCGCGCGCGCGCGAGGCATGGATCAGCTTCAATTCGGCACGCAGCGCGCGCAGCACCTCCGGTGAGGCCTCTACCCCGCTGTCGTTTTGCGCGACGTCGTAGCCGCTGAAATTCGGGCCGATCAGGGCGAAAAGCAGCGTCGCGGCCAGGGCGTACACGTCGACCTTTTCGGTCAATGCGGCATGATCTTCACCCAGCATGCCACCGATCAGCGCTTCGGTTTGCTCGGGC
>Ga0247757_10000413_pt1 | contig 35820 bp, 27 predicted proteins | sample UWRJL126311R4_FD_180929 | JGI IMG/M metagenome (GOLD analysis project Ga0247757, IMG submission 180929) | Plant litter microbial communities from Arlington Agricultural Research Station in Wisconsin, United States - UWRJ-L126-311R-4 | ecosystem: Environmental > Terrestrial > Plant litter >... | reverse complement strand
CGATACAGCTTGGCGAACACCTCAGCGCGCAGGGTGCGGGTCTCCGGATCGGGCATCTCGTCGGCGTCCTGGGAGTGCCGAGCCACGATGTCGCGGAGTTCGGCCACCACCCGGGGATTCAGGCCTGCGGGCGGATGGGTCCGGAACTCGGCCAGGACCGCATCGGCCGCGGCTTGGACCACCCGCTCGGCCTTCTCGGTTTCGGCTGTGGCATAGGCCTGCTCATCGTCGGCCGACAGGCGCAGTCGCCGGATCAGCGGCGGCAGCGTCCATCCCTGCAGCAGCAGCGTTCCGACACTGACCACGAACGCGATCGCCTGGATCGTCGCACGTTCCGGGAACGGCTCACCGGCCGACGTGGTCACGGGGATGGCGGCCGCGGCGGCCAACGTCACGACGCCACGCATCCCCGTCCACGACACCACGACGTTCTCCTGCCACCCCAATGCCCGGGTGTCGATCCGGGACCGCCAGCGCCGCGGTCCGGCGGCCTTGCGACGGGTACCCAGCGCGCCACGGCCGCCCCGGTCGGGAATCGGCACACTGAGCCGCTTTTCGACCTGACGTGACAACACTCCCCTGCCGAAGATCGCGAACACCGACAGCGGCCGGATGACGAGCACGATGATCAGCACCACGGCCGACGCGACGGCCACCTCGGTCAGGGATTCGTGTGCCTGTCGCAGGTCCTCCAGGACGAAGCGCAGGTGCAGACCGATGTAGGCGAACACGAACGCCTCGAGCAGCACGTCGACCGAGTTCCACACGTACCGTTCCTGCAACCGGGTCTGGTATCCGGCGTCGACGGTCCCGCTGCCGACGACGAACCCGGCGACCACGACGGCGAGCACGCCGGAGGCGTGCACCTCCTCGGCGACGATGAACGCCGCGAACGGCACCATCAGCCCCTGCACGGTCTCCAGCGCCGGGCTGGCCAGCCGGCGCCGGATCCACAGCGTGATGTAACCGAGCGCGGCGCCGATCGCGGGCCCGAGCACCGCGCTGTAGCCGAACAGCAGCACCGGGTTCTCGATGAACGTGTGGCTGCCCGCGACCTGCGCGACGGCGACGGAGAACAGCGCCAAGGCGGCCGCGTCGTTGATCAGGCTCTCGCCGGTCAGGATCGACATCACCTTCTTCGGCAGCCCGAGCTTGCGCCCGACGGCGACCGCGGTCACCGCGTCCGGCGGCGCGACGACGGACCCGAGCACCAGTGCGGTCGCGAACGTCAGGGGAACGACGACGAGCCACGCCGACACGACCGCCACGGCGAACGCGGTGACGACGACCAGGCCGACACCCAGCCCGAGGATCGGTTTGATGTTGCGCAGGAACGTCGGGAACGAGAAGTCGAGCGCCGCGGAGTACAGCAGCGGCGGCAGCACCACCGACAACAGGATGTGCGAGTCGAGCTCGGGCGCATGAAACCCCGGCAGGAACGACACCGCGATACCGACCACGACGATGATCAGGGCCGGCTCGAGCCCCCGCCGGTGCGCGATGGCGGTCACGACGATGGCTCCGACGACGACGAGGATCAGTTCCACCCGCCGATTCTCCCGGCTACCGGGACGGATCGCCCGTCGGAGTCAGGTTTGGCAGGTGGGGCACCAGAACAGGTTGCGCCCCTCCAGCACCTCGGTGCGGATCGGGGTCCCGCACACCCGGCACGGGTCACCGGCGCGGCGGTAGACGTAAGTACGTGGGCGTCGCGGCCCGTAGGACGGTGCGCCCCGGTCGTCCTCGGGCCGGATGGTGATGATGCGGCCCTTGCGCACACCGACGTTCATCAGCTCCACCAGATCAGTCCAGGCGTCGTCGAACTCGTTCTCGTCGACCCCGGTACCGGGGCGGTGCGGGTCGATGCGGTGGCGGAACAGCAGCTCGTTGCGGTACACGTTGCCGACGCCCGCGAGTACCGACTGATCCATCAGCAACGCACCGATCACCCTGCGCGACTTGTGGATTCGAGTCCACGCCGTACTGGGGTCGGCGTCCTTGCGCAACGGATCCGGGCCTAGCCGGGCGAGGATCTCCGAGACCTCGGCGTCGGTCACGACTTCGCAGGCGGTGGGCCCGCGCAGGTCCGTGCCCCGCGTGGTCCCGACGATGCGCATGCGGACCTGACCGACCGGTTCGGGGACCCCGTCCTCGACGGGGAAGTCGGTGAACTTGCCGTACAGACCGAGGTGGACGTGCACGATGCGGGCACCGCTGTAGTGGTGGAACAGGTGCTTGCCGTAGGCGGTGGCCTTCTCGAAGACGTGCCCGTTGACCGCGTCAGCGCCCTCGATGAATCGGCCCTGCGGGCTGCTCACGGCAACCCTCTGCCCCCGGAACATCCGCTGGTGTTGCCGCGCCAGCCGGTGCAGCGTGTGGCCCTCGGGCATCGGTCAGGCGCCAGGTACGGGTGGTGCACCGGGTACGGGTGGTGCGCCGGGTACGGGTGGTGCCATGTGCGTCTTCTCGTATTCGGAGAGGATGTCGATGCGGCGCTGGTGCCGCGGCGCCTCCGACCAGGCGGCGCCAAGGAAGGCGTCGATGATCGTCAGCGCCTCCGCGGTGGTGTGCATGCGGCCCCCGATGCCGACCAGCTGGGCGTTGTTGTGCTGACGGGCCAGCTCGGCGGTCTCGACGCTCCACGCCAGCGCGCACCGGGCGCCGGGCACCTTGTTGGCCGCGATCTGCTCGCCATTGCCCGACCCGCCGAGCACGATCCCCAGGCTGCCCGGGTCGGCGACCGTCCGCTCGGCGGCCGCGATGCAGAACGCTGGGTAGTCGTCCTCGGCGTCGTAGGTGAACGCCCCGCAGTCCACCGGCTCGTGCCCGGCGGCCGTGAGATGGTCGATGACCGCCTGCTTGAGCTCGTATCCGGCGTGATCGGCCCCGAGGTAGACGCGCATGGCGGCCAGGATACTTTCTCCGCCGCAGGTCTATCGCGTCGCCACCAGGCCGTCGACGAGCAGATCGAGCAGGCGGTGTGCCTGCTCGGGTGAATGGCTGGCCAGCAGGACCCCCAGCAGGCCGGAGACGACGTCCTCGGCGGGCACGTCGGTGCGCAGGCTGCCGTCGGCGCCACCCGCCCGCAACAGGGTGTCGACCGCGCCGGTGATGCGGGTGCGGGTGTCGTTCGGGTGCATGGTGCCGGCAGCGAACAGGGCACGCAGCGAGTCGGCCATCCCCTTCTTCGTCGCCACGAACGCGGCGTACCGGTCCATCCACAGCCGAAGCGCGGCGACCGGTGAGTTGTCCTGCAGCAAGGCCTGAGCCGATTCCGACACCTCGGCGAGACCCGCCCTGTGGACCGCTTCGACCAGGGCCTCCCTGCTCGGGAAGTGGCGGTACAGGGTGCCGATCCCGACACCGGCGTCGCGGGCGATGGCCTCCAGCGACACCGTGGTTCCGTCCGCGGCGGCGAAGGCCGCCGTCGCCGTGTCGATCAGCCGCTCGCGATTGCGGTGGGCGTCCGCACGCAACTTCGTCATAGCGGAGGCTCCTCCGTTTCTGGTACCGTCGGGACAAGCGGAGGTTCCTCCGCCTTTGTCGAGTATGTCACTGAGGAGCAGGCATGAGCGAGACATCCGTCCCAGGTGGTCGCGGCCACATCGGCCCCTTCGAGGTCGCCCGCATCGGCTACGGCGCCATGCAGCTCGAGCCGGAGTCGACGCCGAAGGAGAAAGCGATCGGCGTGCTCAGGCGCGCGGTGGAACTCGGCGTCAATCACGTCGACACCGCATCGTTCTACGCCGACGGCGAGGTCAACCGCCGTGTCCGGGCGGCGCTGGCGCCCTACCGCGACGACCTCGTCGTGGTCAGCAAGGTCGGCGCCAGGAGCGCGCCGGGTGGTCCCATTCCACTGGCCGCCGCCCAGAAACCCGCCGAACTGCGCGCCGCGGTCGAAGCCGATCTGACGCAGTTGGGGCTCGACCGCATTCCGGTGGTGAACCTTCGACGCCTCGACCTCGGCCCCGGCCTGCAGGCCGAAGATGACCAGATCGTCGACCTCGACGATCAGTTGGCCGAGATGATCGCGCTGCGCGACGCGGGCAAGATCGGCGCGATCGGCATCAGCGGCGTCCCGATCGAGGTCGTGCGACGCGCGCTCCCCGCCGGGATCGTCTGCGTGCAGAACGCCTACAGCCTGCTGAGCCGCTCGCAGGAGGAGCTGCTCGACCTGTGCGTGTCCGAGGACGTCGCGTGGGTGCCGTTCTTCCCGCTCGGGTCGTCGATCCCCGGCTTCCCGAAGGCGGCCAAGGATCCGGTCGTCCAGACCATCGCCGCCGAAATCGGCGCCACGACTTCGCAAGTCGCGCTCGCGTGGCTGCTGGCGCACACGCCCAACACCCTGCTGATCGCGGGCACGCGCTCCGTCGACCACCTCGAGGAAAACCTCGCCGCGGGCGACCTCGTGCTGGAAGCCGACGCGATGGCGCGCCTCGACGCGATCTACGACCGCTCGACCGATCCCCTAGCCAACGGTGATGGCGTCGAGGCGTTCCTTGATGAAGCCCGCTGACGTCACCGGCGCCAGCCCGCCGACCCGTCCCACGGGCGGCGCCAGCGGCGTGACGAGCGCATCGTGGTTGGCCTCGTAGAAATAAATCAACGACACCAGATCCTCCTCCGGCGCCTCCGGCTGAGGCGGCAGGACGCGGTGCCGGCCCGACGGCCAGCGCCGACCACTCCAGTACTCCAGCAGGTCACCGATGTTGACGGTCAGCGCGTCGGGGTCGTAAGGAGCGTCCTGCCAGCCCTCGGCCTCCGAGAACACCTGGAGGCCACCAGCTCCCGGCTCGCGATCGAGGACGGTCACGGTGCCGAAGTCGGTGTGGGGGCCGATCCGGAACTGTCCGGGCTCGGGTTCCCCGACGACGCTGACGGGCGGATAGTGGTTGATGTTCATGGTCCACGTCGGTCGGTTGGCCAGCGCGGCCCACGGATTGGCGGGCAATCGCAGCGCGTGCGCGAACAGGGCCAGCAGGTCGTCGGAGAGCTGGCGGACCGCCGCGGTGTACTGCTCGACCAGCCGCTGCATCGCTGGCACTTCCGTCGGCCAGACGTTGGGCGCGAACCAGATTCGGTCGACGTCGGGGTCACCGGTCGCCGTCTCTGCACCCAGGCTGTAGCTCTCCTTCAGATCGGGCGGTGTCTCGGTGCCCTCGGCGTAGCCGTTGGCTTCGGCGCCAGGCCCGATCCAACCGTGGCCGCCCACCGGGACGCGGTAACGCTGCTTGACCTCGTCGGGCTGCGCGAAGAACTCGCGACTGGCCTTGCGCACGGCGGACGCCATACCCTTGTCCACCCCGTGGCCGGTGACGAGGATGAACCCAGCCTGTTGCAGGCTCTCGTCGACCTCCGCGGCGACGGCGTCCGCGTCGGTGCCGCCGCGGCGCCAACGCGAAAGGTCAATGCTCGCAACCGCACTCATTGGCTGTCTTGCTCCTCGCGTCCGCATTCGCCATCTTGCTCCTCGCGTCCGCATTCGCCATCTTGCTCCTCGCGTCCGCATTCGCCATCTTGCTCCTCGCGTCCGCATTCGCCATCTTGCTCCTCGCGTCCGCATTCGCCGATGTCCTCGTTCCACAGCTCCGGGCGCGCCGCGATGAAATCCGTCATCATGTCGACGCACCGCTGGTCGTCGAGAATGGTGATCGACACGCCGTTCTCGGCCAGCCAGTCGTGGCCACCGCTGAACGTCCGGGCCTCGCCGATGACGACCGCACCGATGTTGAACTGCCGCACCAGGCCGCTGCAGTACCAGCACGGCGACAGCGTCGTCACCATGATCGTCGAGCGGTAGTTGCGCTGTCGGCCCGCGGCGCGGAAGGCGTCGGTTTCACCGTGCACCGACGGGTCGTCGTCCTGCACGCGCCGGTTGTGCCCACTGCCGAGCACTGTTCCATCGGCCGAGAACAATGCAGCGCCGATCGGAATGCCGCCTTCAGCCAACCCTTTTCGTGCCTCTTCGACGGCGACGTCGAGCATCTCCCGCGGTGTGGTCATCAACTCTCGGCGCTGATCTTCTGGCGGCACAGCACCCAGTATGCGGCTGCGGAGAGCAGGAACCCGACGAAGAAGGTGATGTCGCCGAGCTGGGGCACCGCCGCGGCGACGACGCCGACGAGTTTTTCCTGGTTGGCGAACAGCAGCACCGAGACCACCAGACCGATGGCGAACGCGGCGAGCCCACCCCAGTTGGCGTAGGACCGGTCATAGAGCAGATGAGCCACCGGGCGGCCGCGGCGCAGGTACTGGTCGGCGAACATCACGCCCAGCCACGGACCCACCCAGTAGGCGATGATCAGCAGGAACGCCTCGTAGCTGTGCGCGGCGTCGGGGAGCGCCCACCAGGCGACGAGGAAACCCGCGACGCCGAAGAACACCGTCACCAGCGCACGCGCGACGTGCGCGGGCAGCTTGATGCCGATGGTGACGAACGCCATCGCACCCGAGTAGATGTTGATCGCGTTGGCGGCGATCGCCCCCACGGCGATCGCCAGCAACGTCGCCTTGGCCAACGGTGATGCCAGCTCGGCGGTGAACGATCCCGTCGGGTCGCCCAACGAGGCCTCCCCCGTCGTCACCGACGCGGCACCCACGACCTCCAGCACCGCGCACGCGGTGAACAGCCCTGCGGCAGCGAAGAATCCGGTACGCGCCGGCGACACCGACGCCGGCAGGTACCGCGTGAAGTCCGCGGCGTACGGCGTCCAGCCCGCCGCGTACCCGAACGACGTTCCGACGGTCAGCAGGAATCCACCCAGCCCACCCACCCCGCCGGCGGCCGGCGCGGTGTTGCCGAGGTCGGCATGGGCGAAGATCGCCACCGATGCCGCGACGAAGACCACCGCGAGCACCGGGAAGGAGTACTTCTCGAACGCCTGCACCAGGTTGTGCCCGAAGAAGGCCAGCGCCGTCTGCGCCGCCACGATGATCACCAACCCGAGCAGCGGCCCGAATCCGAACAGGGTGGACAGGGCGAAGGCCCCGCTGACGCTATTGGTGGCGAACCACCCCACACCCGCGGTGATCGACATCAGCACCGCGGGCACGGCGTTGCCCTTGAATCCGAACGCCAGACGGGCCAACACCATCTGCGGCACACCGTGCAGTGGCCCGCGCGCCGACAGGACGTAGTGGGCGATCGCGCCCAGCCCGGTACCGACGACGATGCCGCCGACCGCCTGCCAGAACGTCATCCCGAACGCCAGCACCGAGAGCATGCCGACGAAGATCGTGGCGAACTCGAGGTTCGGCGACGTCCACGTCCAGAACAGCTGACTCGGCCGGCCGTGCCGGTCGGCATCGGCGATGTGTTCGTTGCCACCGGGTTCGACGGCAACCACACGGTCCCGGTAGGTGCCCTCGGTGCTGGGTTCGATGACGGTCACCGGTCTACGGTCACCGCGCCGCGGTCATCGCGCAACCGGACGCAACCCGCCCGAAACAAACTCGGCCGGAACCGCACCACCGCGAGTGTGAAGCCACCGGCACCCTCGGCTTCGAGAGCGACGGTGGCTTCACACTCGCCGCGCGGGTCAGTCGAACGACGGCCGCTCGGTGCGGCTCCGCTTGAGCTCCCAGAAGTGCGGGTAGGACGCGAAGATCACCGAGGCGTCCCACAGCTTGCCTGCCTCTTCACCGCGCGGGATCTTCGACAGCACGGGCCCGAAGAAGGCCACGCCGTTGACGTGGATGGTCGGTGTGCCGACGTCCTCGCCGACCGCGTCCATCCCCTCGTGGTGGCTCTTGCGCAGCGCCTCGTCGTAGGCCTCCGAGGTGGCCGCCTCCGCCAGTTCGGCGGGCAGGCCGACCTCGGCCAGCGCCTCCGCGATGACCTGGGCGAAGTCCTTGTTGTCCTGGTTGTGGATGCGGGTGCCCATTGCGGTGTACAGCGGCTCGAGCACCTCGACACCCTTGCTCTGCTCGGCGGCGATCGCGACGCGCACCGGGCCCCACGCCTTCTTCATCGCCTCCTGGTACTCCTCAGGCAGGTCCCTGCCCTCGTTGAGCACCGACAGGCTCATCACCCGGAAGTTCACCTCGATGTCGCGGACCTTCTCCACTTCCAGGATCCATCGCGAGGTGATCCAGCACCACGGGCACAGCGGGTCGAACCAGAAATCTGCACGGGACTTCTCGGCCATGGCTTCTCCTCTTCGAGTCGGTGACAGAGCGACATCGTGGACAACTACTCACGCCCGTCGTGTCTTCCCCGGTTGAGACTAATGTTGACCGGCGTGGCCCTTCCTAACCTGACCCGCGACCAAGCCGCCGAGCGCGCCGCCCTCATCACCGTCGACAGTTACCGGATTCATCTCGATCTGACCGACGGCTCCGGCGCGCCCAGCGAGAAGACGTTCCGGTCGGTGACGACCGTCGAGTTCGACGCGCTCGCCGGGTCGGACACCTACCTCGACCTGGCCGCCGAGTCGATCCGCAGCGCGACGCTCAACGGCGCTGACATCGACGTTTCGGGCTACGACGAGTCCACCGGAATCCCACTGACCGGGTTGGCCGCGCACAACGTCGTCGTCGTCGACGCCGACTGCGCCTACTCCAACACCGGCGAAGGGCTGCACCGCTTCGTCGACCCGGTCGACGACGAGGTGTACCTGTACTCGCAGTTCGAGACCGCCGACGCCAAGCGGATGTTCGCCTGCTTCGATCAGCCTGATCTGAAAGCCGCCTTCGACATCACCGTCACCGCGCCCGCCCACTGGGAGGTGATCTCCAACGGCGCCACCATCGAGACCGGTGACGACGGCGGCGCGAAGAAGCACACTTTCGCGGCCACCCCGCGGATGAGCACCTATCTGGTCGCGCTGATCGCCGGCCCGTACGCCCGTTGGGACGACCTGTACTCCGACGACCACGGCGACATCCCGCTGGGCATCTTCTGCCGGACGTCCCTGGCCGAGTACATGGACGCCGACCGGCTGTTCACCGAGACCAAGCAGGGATTTGCTTTCTACCACAACAACTTCGGCACGCCGTATGCGTTCGGCAAGTACGACCAGCTGTTCGTTCCCGAGTTCAACGCGGGCGCCATGGAGAACGCCGGGGCGGTGACGTTCCTCGAGGACTACGTCTTCCGGTCCAAGGTCACCCGGGCCTCCTATGAGCGGCGCGCCGAGACCGTGCTGCACGAGATGGCGCACATGTGGTTCGGCGATCTGGTCACCATGCGCTGGTGGGACGACCTGTGGCTCAACGAGTCCTTCGCGACGTTCGCCTCGGTGCTGTGCCAGGCCGAGGCGACCGAGTACAGCCAGGCGTGGACGACGTTCGCGAACGTGGAGAAGTCCTGGGCGTACCGGCAGGACCAGTTGCCGTCCACGCACCCGGTGGCCGCTGACATTCCCGACCTGCACGCCGTCGAGGTCAATTTCGACGGCATCACCTATGCCAAGGGCGCCAGCGTGCTCAAGCAGCTGGTGGCCTACGTCGGGCTCGACGCCTTCCTCGCCGGCCTGCGCGACTACTTCCGCGACCACGCCTTCGGCAACGCCACCTTCGGCGATCTGCTTGGCGCGCTGGAGAAGTCGTCCGGCCGCGACCTGTCGGGCTGGGGGCAGCAGTGGCTCAAGACCACCGGGCTGAACACCCTGCGCCCCGACTTCGACGTCGACGCCGACGGCGCGTTCACCCGGTTCGCGGTCGAACAGGGCGGTGCGAAGCCCGGCGCCGGGGAGACCCGGGTGCACCGGCTGGCGGTCGGGATCTACGACGACGACGGCTCGGGCAAGTTGGTGCGGGTGCACCGCGAGGAGCTCGACGTCGACGGCTCGACGACCGAGGTGCCGGGACTGCGCGGGGTGAAGCGCGGTCAGCTCATCCTGGTCAACGACGACGACTTCACCTACTGCTCGCTGCGCCTGGACCCGGATTCGTTGCAGACGGTGCTCGCGCGGATCGCCGACATCGCCGAGCCGCTCCCCCGCACCCTGGCCTGGTCGGCGGCGTGGGAGATGACCCGCGACGCCGAGCTGCGAGCCCGCGACTTCGTCACCCTGGTGATGAGCGGCCTGCACGCGGAGTCCGAAGTCGGTGTCGCACAACGCCTTCTGCTGCAGGCTCAGACGGCGCTTGGTTCATATGCCGACCCGCGGTGGGCGGCCGAGAAGGGCTGGCCCGCATTCGGCGACAAGCTGCTCGACCTGGCTCGCGAATCCGCGCCGGGCTCCGACCACCAGCTGGCCTTCGTCAACGCGCTGTGCACCTCGGTGCTCGCACCCAACCACGTCGCGGTGCTCTCGACGCTGCTGGACAACGAGCCAGCCGCGGTGAACCTCGAGGGTCTGGTGGTGGACACCGATCTGCGCTGGCGGGTGGTGACGGCGCTGGCGCGCGCGGGCGTGCTCGACGCCGACGGCCCGCAGACGCCGGTCATCGACCGCGAAGCCGAGAACGATCCGACCGCGGCAGGCCGGCGGCAGGCTGCCGCGGCGACGGCGGCGCGCCCGCAGCGGGAGGTCAAGGAGTCGGCCTGGCAGCAGGTGGTCGAAGACGACACCCTGGCCAACATCACGGCACGCGCGATCATCGGTGGTTTCGCCCAACCCGGGCAGGGCGAGGTGCTGGCACCGTTCCGGGACCGCTACTTCGAGGCCATCTCCGGGGTGTGGCAGCGGCGGTCCAGTGAGGTCGCCCAGACCGTGGTGGTGGGGCTGTATCCGTCGTGGGACATCAGCGCCGACGCCCTCGAGGCGGCCGACCGGTTCCTGGCCGGCTCCGATGCCGACCAGGAGGTGCCGCCGGCGCTGCGCCGGCTGGTGCTCGAAGGCCGCGCCGGGGTGGAGCGCTCGCTGCGCGCCCGCGAGTTCGACACCGCCTGACCGCTTCCGCCGCGAGCGAGCTGGGGGTACCGCCCGCGAGCGAGCGTGTCTGTTGCCGACACGCCGCTCGCGGACGGGAGTCCGCGCACGCTCGCACGCTTAGGCTCGCGCGGTGGCGGTCAACAGTCGCAGGGTCAGGGCGGCGCGCAGACGCAAACGCCGGGTGGCGGCCGTCGTCAATGACCTCACCGACGCGCAGTGGACAGCGATCAAGGCCGCCTGGAACGGGTGCGCCTACTGCGGCTCGGCCACCGGCTCCCTGCAGCGCGACTGCGTGATGGCCATCTCCCGCGGCGGGCGCTACACCGTCGACAACGTGGTGCCCGCGTGCGGACCGTGCAACGCCAGCAAGTGCAATGACGAGGTCACCGGCTGGCTGCGCCGCAAGCGGCTCGACGAGCGGCTGTTCCTCGAGCGCTACGTCCGCATCCGCGCCGAGCTGGCGGCCAGTGAAGTCGGAGAGGTTGCCGAGAGTGCTCTCACGGTCGTCGCCGACGTGCGACAGCTACCGTGAGCGCACGCTCGCGAAAGTCAGCGCGGTGACACGCCCGCCGACAGCACGCGGATACCGCTGATCAGCCCGTCGATGAGGTTGCCCTCCCGGAAGGACGCGGCGGCCGCCGAGACGCCCAGCGGTGCGCTCCCCTCGATGCCGCGGCCACGGACCTGCGATCCGTAGACCACCTCGATGGCCCGCTGGTTCGGCGACACGGCCAACAGCACGGCGTTGTCGGGGGTGGGTACCCGGCTCAGGATCTCGCGGGCCGACGCCGCGGTGTCCTCGCCGAGGTCACCGATGTAGACGGCGAAGCGCGCCTTGGCGGCCCGCGAGCCGTGCTTGAGCGCGTTGTCGAGCGTCACCAGCTCCTTGGTCGGGAACGGGTAGAGCACCGACAGCGCGCCGGGCTCGGTGACACCGGAGATGCGTCCGCTCGCGGTGACGACGGAACCGTGGGGCAGCTCGGCGAGGTCCAGTGCACCCGCCCGGGTGATCTCACCACTTGCCACTTGCGCCGCCTCCGATCGTCAGATGTGCACCGTGGCCGTCGTGGCCATGGTCGGCCGGCTCTTCGGCCGCCCAGAGGATGGGATCGTGTGCCCAGGTCTCCGCGATGTTGTAGGTCGTGGGGTGCGGTCCCTTGCTGCGGTAGATGAACAGCGAGAGGATGCCGGCGACGACCAGCGGGATCAACACGAAACTCATGTGCAGCAGTGCAGTGTTGTTCACGGCCAAACCGTAACGCACGGGGCGCTCAGGCCGCGCCCTCACCCAGGTATCGGACCCACGCGGGGTCGAGTTCCTTGACGCTGGACAACAAGCGCCAGTGCTCACCCTTGGGCGGCAGCGGTGTGGCACGCAGCGTCCACCCCAGTTCGGTGAGCAACCGGTCGGCTTTGCGGTGATTGCACGCCGAGCACGCCGCCACACAGTTCTCCCAGGAGTGCCCGCCGCCGCGGCTGCGGGGAATGACGTGGTCGACGGTGTCGGCCTTCCCCCCGCAGTAGGCGCACCGGAACCGGTCCCGGTGCATCAGCGCGGCCCGGGTCATCGGGACGCGGGCCCGGTAGGGCACCCGCACGAAGGTGCGCAGCCGAATCACTGACGGCACCACGATGGTGCGGCTGGCCGAATGGATGACCGGACCCATCGGATCGTCGTGGACGACGTCGGCCTTGCCGCACATCAGCATGATCACCGCGCGGCGCATCGGCAGCGCGGTCAACGGTTCGTAGGTCGAGTTCAGCAGCAGGACGCGCCGACGGCCCCAGATCGAGGGCTCCCCCGCGACACCGGATGGCGCGTCCACGGTGGGGACGACAGGATGCAGCGCGCGCGCCGTCGTCGTGGCTGTCGACCCGGTTGAGCCCGCCGCGTCCCGGTGGTGCCGGTGGCCGCGACCGTTCTTGCGCTGCGCCATACGTCCTCCGACCGACAGTCCACCACGGATCTGTGCAGATCGCACGACAATTCTTGTCGTGTTCGCTGGTCAGTCCGGTGAACATCGCGTGACTGCCCGGTCTGCTGTCCGCCGACCCGTCCCGCCCCGTCGCAGCGGCCATGGACCACAATGGTCGGTGATGGAACAACAATCGTTCTACGACGCGGTGGGCGGCCACGAGACGTTCCGTTCGATCGTCTCCCGGTTCTACCAGCAGGTACGCGAGGATGAGATCCTGCGTCCGCTCTATCCGGAAGACGAGCTCGACGCCGCCGAGGAGCGGTTGCTGTTGTTCCTCGAGCAATACTGGGGTGGGCCGCGCACCTACTCCGAGCAGCGCGGGCACCCGCGGTTGCGGATGCGGCACGCACCGTTTCGGATCGGCTTCCTCGAGCGCGACGCGTGGCTGCGCTGCATGCACACCGCGGTCGCCGAGATCGACGCGGCGACCCTCGACGACGAACACCGCCAGGAGCTGATCGCCTATCTGGAGATGGCGGCGCAGTCGATGGTCAACTCCCCCTTCTGACCGTCAGTGCAGGACGACCGCCGGATTGCCACGGCGGCGGTAGACGCTGCCGAAGCGGGCGTCGACGCGCAGCCACGTCGCCGTCGTACGCACCCGCACCACCTCGTCGGCCCCCACCGGGTCGGGGACGAAGCCGAGCGCGGTGAGCGCGAACACGCACCGCATCGGGATGCCGACCCGGTCGTCGCCTGCCGCGACCTCGACCACCTCCTGATCGAGCAGCGACACCGGCGGGCCTTGCGCACTGGAGTGCTCCCGGGCCAGCGCGGTGCCGCGCTCGGCCAGTGCGAACACCTCGCGGGCAGGCACGTCGTCGAGATGGACGAAGCCGGCGTCGGGCGGCAGCGCACCCCGCCAGGCCGAATCCATGGCGAAACCCGGGTCGACGTGACCGTCGGGCGCCATCTGCGCCAGACCGGCCAGCAGCGCATCCGCGCCGGCGCTCAGGTCGGCGGGGCGCACCCGGCCGCGGACCGCTCGACTGGCCAGGACGTCGAACCCGGTGGACACCCAGGCCGCGACGATGCCGCCGGGACGTTCCCGCAGACGCACCACGGCGGCCTCGTCGACACGACGAGCCCGCCCGACGAAGGCTGCGAGGTCGTCACGGTGGCTTTGATGGCCACGGGGTTCGACGTCGAGCCAGATGCCGCGTTCGCTCATCGGGCCCAGTGCTGCAGGTACTCCCGCTGCGCGGCCGAGAGGCGGTGCAGGCGCTGCTCCTGGATGTGCACCGCGGCCAGTTGCGTCTCCGCGGTGACGGCTGGACGCGAGTCCGGCGGCGCGCCCACCGAACGCACCTCGTACCCGATGGTGAAGTCCACCGACCGGACGCGCGTCGACCACATCGTCACCTGGAGCGGCGAGTCGATCAGCCGCAGCTGGGCTTTGTAGGCGATCTTCACCTCGGCGATCAGCAGCCCGATCGTGGTGATCTCCGCACCGAAAGGCTCCCGCAGGAACGGGATTCGCGCTTCTTCGAGAATCGTCACCATCGTCGCGTGGTTGATGTGCTGGTACATGTCGATGTCCGACCAGCGCACGGCGACCGGCGCCGTGAACCCCTGAACCGTCACCCGGACGTTCCCGTTCCACTCGTCCTGGTCATGCTGCGGATCTGGCGGGCCGCCACCGACAGCGTGGCCAGATCGTGGTCGCTGGTGCCGTACAGCTCGGTCAGCGTGCGGCGCGCGCGGGTGATCCGGTTGCTGTTGGTCATCTCCCACTCGGCGATCTTCTCCTGGCCGTTCTCGTCGGGTTCGCCGACGGCCAGCACGTCGAAGCTCAGCGCCCGCAGCGATCCGTAGATGTCGTCGCGAATGGCCAACCGCGCCAACGAATGCCACCGGTCGTCGCGGGACAGCCGGGAGACGGCGGTGAGCAGTCCGTCGGTGCCGAGGTGGTCCATCAGTGCGAAATAGGTGTCGGCCACCTCGGCGGGATCGCGGTCGACGATGTCGGCGATGTCGATCACATCGAGCAGGCTGAACTGGTAGAGCCCCGACGCCACCTGGTAGGCGAGGTCCTCGGCAACCCCCTGGCTGCTGAATTCACCGGCTTCCTTGCGCACGATCGCCTCGTCGTCACCGCGCAGCCACTCCGGCATCTGCGGGGTCAGCGCCGCAACCTTCTCGGCGAACCGGTTGATCTCGGCGCCGACAGCCAGCGGCTGCGGGCGGTAGTTGAGCAACCAGCGCGACGCCCGGTCGATCAACCGGCGCAGGTCCAGAGTCATCCGGTCGGCGACCGCGATGGACACCCCCTGCGCACCGGCGGCGCGGATCCGCCGCCACACATCGCCGACGCCGAAGATCGCATCCACGGCCACATAGCTGCGCACCGCGTCGACCGCGGAGACACCCACGTCCTCGGCGACCCGGTAGGCGAAGGAGATCCCCGCGGTGTCGACGACGTCGTTGATCAGCATCGTGGTGACGATCTCGCGCCGCAGTTGGTGCGAGCGGATCTCGCCGGTGAAGCGGTCCCGCAGCGTGGTCGGGAAGTAGGACGGCAACCGGGCGGCGAACACCTCCTGGTCGGGCAGGTCCCCGCTGAGCAGATCCTCCTTGAGCGCGAGTTTGACGTGGGCCATCAACGTCGCCAATTCCGGTGAGGTGAGCCCGATTCCGGCTTCGGTGCGGCGGTGGATCTCCTTTTCCGACGGCAACGCCTCCAACTCGCGGTTGAGGCCGCGCTCGTCGACGAAGTCCTTGATCATCCGCGCGTGCACCGAGAGCATGCTGGCCGCATTGGCGCGGCTGGTGCCCATCAGGTCGTTCTGGCTCTCGTTGTCGGCCAACACGAGTCGGCCCACCTCGTCGGTCATCGACGACAGCAGGGCGGTGCGGTCCTCCACGCTCACCTTGCCCGCGGTCACCAGCGAGTCGACCAGGATCTTGATGTTGACTTCGTGGTCGGAGCAGTCGACGCCCGCCGAATTGTCCAGCGCGTCGGTGTTGATACGCCCGCCGGCCAGATCGAATTCGATACGGCCCAAGGACGTCACGCCCAGGTTGCCGCCTTCACCGATCACCTTGGCGCGCACCTGGTTTCCGTTGATGCGCACCGCGTCGTTGGCCCGGTCCCCCACGTCGGCTTCGGACTCCGCCTTGACGTAGGTGCCGATGCCCCCGTTGAACAGCAGATCGGCCGGCGCCTTGAGGACGGCGCGCATCAGGGCGGGCGGGGTCAGCTCGGTGACGTCGTCGTCGAGACCCAGCGCCGCGCGGGCCTGCGCGCTGATCCGGATCGATTTCTGTTCACGGCTGTAGACGCCGCCGCCTTCGCTGATCAGTGCCGGGTCGTAGTTCTCCCAGCTCGACCGCGGAAGATCGAACAGCCGCTTGCGTTCCTCCCAGGAGACCGCGGCGTCCGGGTTCGGGTCGATGAAGATGTGCCGGTGGTCGAACGCGGCGAGCAGCCGGATGTGCCGGGACAGCAGCATGCCGTTGCCGAACACATCGCCGCTCATGTCGCCGACACCCACGACGGTGAAGTCCTCGCTCTGGGTGTCGGTGCCCATCTCGCGGAAGTGCCGCTTCACCGCCTCCCAGGCACCCTTGGCGGTGATGCCCATCGCCTTGTGGTCATAGCCCACCGAGCCGCCGGAAGCGAAAGCGTCGCCGAGCCAGAACCCGTAGGACTTCGCGACGTCGTTGGCGATGTCGGAGAACGTGGCGGTGCCCTTGTCGGCGGCGACGACCAGGTAGGCGTCGTCGCCGTCACGCCGTACCACGCCGTCCGGCGTGACGATCGCTCCCGACGATTTGTCGACGTTGTCGGTCAGGTCGAGCAGCCCGGCGATGAACAGGCGGTAGCACGCCACGCCTTCGTCGCGCACGGCGTCGCGGTCGACGGCGGCGTCGCCGGTGGGCGCCGGCGGATCCTTGACCACGAAGCCACCCTTGGCCCCGACCGGGACGATCACGGCGTTCTTGACCGCCTGCGCCTTGACCAGGCCGAGAACCTCGGTGCGGAAATCTTCGCGACGGTCCGACCAGCGCAACCCGCCGCGGGCGACGTAACCGAACCGCAGGTGCACACCCTCCACCCGCGGCGAGTACACGAAGATCTCGAATTTCGGCCTCGGCAGCGGTAATTCGTTGATCAATTCGGCATTGAGCTTGATGGACAACACGTTTCGCGCCCGCGCAGAATCGGGCCGGGTGACGAAGTAGTTGGTGCGCAGGGTCGCCTGGATCATCGAGGCGAACGCCCGCAGCACCCGGTCGGTGTCCAGGCTGGCCAGCGCGTCGATGTCGGCGGCCACGGCGGCGGCAGCGGCCTGGGCATCCTGGCGGGGGGCCGTGTCACTGTCCTGCGCGGCAGGCATGAACAGGGCTTCGAACAGTTCGACCAGGGAGCGCGCGGTGCCTGCGTTGTTGTTCAGCACATCGGCGATGTGGGACTGACCGTAGGAGAAGCCGGCCTGCTTGAGGTACTTGGCGTAGGCGCGCAGCACGGTGACCTGTTGCCAGGTCAGTCCGGCACGCAGGACCAGCTGGTTGAACGGGTCGATCTCGGAGCTACCGTGCCAGATCGCGGTGACGGCGTCGGCGAACCGTTGCGCCATGTCCTCGCGCTCCGGTCCTGGCGGCGTGGTGGGAATTCCCCTGTGCGGCTGGACTTTGAACTGGTAGATCCACACCGGGAGCCCGTCGGGCCGGGTGACGGTGAAGGGCCGCTCTTCGAGCACGGTCACGCCCATCGACTGCAGCATCGGCAGCAGCCGGCTCAGCGAGGCCGATTGCCCGCCGAGGTACCAGATCAGATTGGAGATGCCGTCGACCGCGGTGTACTCGGTGTCGTCGAGCACCAGCTTGACGGTGTTGTCTTTGAGTTGCTCGATGATCGCGATGTCGCCGAGGGCGTGCAGCGGCGCGACGGCCTGCTTGTAGACCTCGGGGAACGCCGCCGCGTAGTGCTCGGCGATGTCCTGGTCGATGGAGCCCGTACGGACGGCGCCGAGCATCCGGTCGGCCCAGGTGCGGGCCGCCTCGGTGAGCAGGTCCTGGATGCGCGACTCGTTGTCCAGCGACACGTCGACACCCTGCGGCCGCGACCCTTCCGGCAACCTGACGGTGAAATGCACCAGCGCCCATGGTGATTCGCTGACCCGCGCGGCGTAATCGATGCTGACGCCGCCCAGTTCGCGCACCAGGATGTCCTGCATCTCCAGCCGCACCGCGGTGGTGTAGCGGTCGCGGGGCAGATAGACCAGGCAGGACACGAAGTGCGCCAGCGGGTCGGCCCGCATGAACAACAGGGTTCGCCGACGCGAGCCGAGATCGACCACGGCCATCGCCATGTCGAGCAGCCCCCGAGCGGTCAGCGCGAACAACTCCGACCGCGGGATGGTCTGGATGATGTCGAGCAGCAGCTGGCCGGGGTGGCTGGGATCGCGGTGGGCCATGGCCAGTGCGTCGTTGACGCGGCGCGAGATCAGCGGGATCTCCAGGACGTTGGCGTTCATGGCCGCGACGGTGAACAGCCCCACGAAGCGGTGCTCGATCGCCGTGGCGTCGCCGCCGCTGTCGCCGGGTTGCTCACGCACGACGACGATCTGGGGATAGGCGCCGTAGCGCAGGAAACTGGGGATCGTCGCCTGGGCGAGGGCGAGCAGTTCGTCCTTGTCGGTCAGCTGCGGCAGTACCTCCTCGCGTAGCCGCAGCACCCCGAGCCTGCTGCCGGCGTCGACGGTGGCCTCGCCGTCACGCACCGGGCAGCGCTGATAACCGAGCAGAACGAAGTGGCCGTCGGCCAGCCACCGCATCAGGGCCGCGACGTCCTTGCGGTCGGTGCTGGGGAAGCGTCGCCCGGTGTCGCTGTCGAGTTCGGCGGCCAGACTTCGCAGCGTGGCACCCATGGCCTGGGAGTCCAGGGCCACCTGCCGGCCATCGGCCATCACGCGCGGGAGCAGCCGCTCGGCCTCGGCGAGTGCGCGGCGGTCCACCGCACTGGACAGCTGCACGTGCACCCAGGTCTCGTCGACGCCGTCGCTGAAGGGGGCCTGCGCGGCGGGCGCGATGTCGAGCAGTTCGCCGCCGGCGCCGCGCCGCACCCGGAAGACCGGGTTCATGATCGCCTTGTAGGCCACGCCCACCCGGTGCAGCAGGACCGTCACCGAGTCCATCAGCATCGCCGCGTTGTCGGTGACGATCTGCAGCGCCGGTCCGAAGCCCCCGGGCTCGTCGGCGCCGTACACGCCGACCAGGGTCGTGCCGGGAGTTCGCTGGGCCCCCAACCGGTACTGCGCCGTCACCATCGCCGAGGTGGTCGACGACACATCGGTCGGGCGGCGCATCGGGCCGGTCACGGCGCCCTCCGACCCGGGGGCGCCGCCATGAGGCCCCCGGTAGGTCGACAGGTACGCCGGGAGCAACCGGTCGACCACCTCGGCGGTGGCCTGCTCGGTTTCCCCGATGTCACCGGGCTTCAACGACATGCACCGCTCCTCCGCTCACACTGCGCACCGGCCGCCGTTGGCTGCGACCGACCGCCGGGCGGTCGGTCGCGTGGCGCGCACCGACGAGACTATCCCCGCGTCAGCTTGCGGTGGGTGACCCTGTGCGGACGGGCGGCATCCGCGCCGAGTCGCTCGATCTTGTTCTCCTCGTAGCCACCGAAGTTGCCTTCGAACCAGAACCACTTGGCCTCGTTGTCGGCATCGCCTTCCCACGCCAGGATGTGCGTGCACGTGCGGTCGAGGAACCAGCGATCGTGGCTGATGACCACCGCGCAACCCGGGAAGTTCTCCAGCGCGTTCTCCAGCGAACTCAGGGTCTCGACGTCGAGGTCGTTGGTGGGCTCGTCGAGCAGGATCAGGTTGCCGCCCTCTTTGAGGGTGAGCGCCAGGTTCAACCGGTTGCGCTCACCGCCGGAGAGCACACCTGCGGGCTTCTGCTGATCGGGGCCCTTGAAGCCGAACGCCGACACGTAGGCCCGGGACGGCACCTCGTTCTGACCGACCTCGATGTAGTCGAGCCCGTCGGAGACGACTTCCCAGACGTTCTTCTTGGGGTCGATGCCGCCGCGGTTCTGGTCGACGTAGCTCAGCTTCACCGTCTCGCCGACCTTGACCTCGCCGCTGTCGGGCGCCTCCAGGCCGACGATGGTCTTGAACAGCGTGGTCTTGCCGACGCCGTTGGGACCGATGACACCGACGATGCCGTTGCGCGGCAGCGTGAACGACAGGTCCTTGATCAGTGCGCGACCGTCGAAACCCTTGTCGAGGTGCGAGACCTCGACGACCACGTTGCCGAGCCGGGGACCGGTCGGAATCTGGATCTCCTCGAAGTCGAGCTTGCGGGTCTTCTCCGCTTCGGCCGCCATCTCCTCGTAGCGCTGCAGACGGGCCTTGCTCTTGGCCTGACGGGCCTTGGCACCGGAACGCACCCAGTCCAGTTCGTCCTTGAGGCGCTTCTGCAGCTTGGCGTCCTTGCGGCCCTGGACCGCGATGCGTTCGGCCTTCTTCTCCAGATAGGTGGAGTAGTTGCCCTCGTAGGGGTAGGCCCGGCCGCGGTCGAGCTCGAGGATCCACTCCGCGACGTTGTCGAGGAAGTAGCGATCGTGCGTGACCGCGAGGATGGCGCCCTTGTACTCGGCGAGGTGCTGTTCGAGCCAGAGCACGCTCTCGGCGTCGAGGTGGTTGGTCGGCTCGTCGAGCAGCAGCAGGTCCGGCTTGGACAGCAGCAGCTTGCACAGCGCCACACGCCGCTTCTCACCACCGGAGAGGTGGGTCACCGGGTCGTCGGGGGGCGGGCAGCGCAGCGCGTCCATGGCCTGCTCGAGCTGGCTGTCGATGTCCCAGGCGTCGGCCGCGTCGAGCTCCTCCTGCAGCGCGCCCATCTCCTCCATGAGCTCGTCGGAGTAGTCGGTCGCCATCAACTCGGCGACCTCGTTGTACCGGTTGAGCTTGGCCTTGATGGCCACGCCCTCCTCGACGTTCTCGCGAACCGTCTTGGTCTCGTCGAGCTGGGGCTCCTGCATCAGGATGCCGACCGTGGCGCCGGGCTGCAGGTACGCGTCGCCGTTGTTGGCCTGATCGAGTCCGGCCATGATCCGCAAGACGCTCGACTTACCGGCCCCGTTGGGACCGACGACGCCGATCTTCGCGCCCGGAAGGAAGTTGAGGGTGACGTCGTCGAGGATGACCTTGTCGCCGTGCGCCTTGCGGACCTTCCGCATCGTGTAGATGAATTCGGCCATGCCTTCGATATCGCCTTTCTGGGGTCTTTCGCGGTGGTGCGATAGTCCGGGCCCATCCTAGGCGCGGCGGCGTTGCCGATCTCCGGCGCTAGGCGCTCAGCGGCAACCGCTGGTCCGACACGCCGGACACCGACTGGTCCCCGGACTCGTCAGCCGGCTCGTCCGACCCCGCGTCGGCGGGTTCCGGCGCGCCTGGTTCCGCTGCTTCGGAGCCCGCCTCACCGGCCGGTTCGGGGTGCCTGCGCTTGTCGATGCGGGCGATGCAGCGGGCCAGGTCCGGCCCCACGGACGTGGCCCTGATCTCCAGCGAGGAGCGGCGATTCCCGTCGCGGTCCTCGTATTCGCTGGTGTAGACGTTCCCAACAACGATGACCGCGTCTCCCTTCCCGAGCCCGGCCCCCACCCCGGTGATCAGCCGGCCCCAGCAGTTGACCGTGGCGTACAGCGAGTTCCCCGGTTCCCAGTCCCCCTCGGCGGTGCGCCGGCGCGAATTGCTGGCGACACGGAACTTGATCAACTCCTGATCCCCCACCCAGCGACGCTCCGGGCTCGTCACGATGGTCCCCACGACGGTGATCGGCGTCTCGAACATGACTGTCCTTCTTTCTGTAGATGCTCCCGTGCCGAGCACGTGCCCGGCACGTCGATGACATCCCCATTGACCGTCGCGACACCGACATCGGGGCCGCTGCGAGGGCCACCGGGCCCGAAGGCTGTGGATGAAACGCGCACTGGGGATGGCTGCCACCTAGGTTGAGCGGATGACCGCTGACCGTCGCGCCGCCGACACCGCGCCACCGGGTGTGCGCGTCATCGCCCGCGAGGGGACACCGCCCGGGGCGGTGGGCATCACCCCGACTGCCGCCGCGGTCGGCGAGCCGGTGGCCGTGGTGGCTCCCGATCTGGTCACCGCCAACCGCGCGATGGCCGAGCTCGCGGCCGCTTCCCGCGGTGCGGCGTGGCCGGCCGACATCCGCTTCGCCGCCCCTGCGCATCTGACGGTCGCCGCCACCGTCGAGGTGGCGTCCACGCTCTCCGACCGGTTGCCCGCCGTGTGGCCGGGAGCCACGCTGGTGACCGCCACCGACGCCGACGCGATCCCCGACGACGCCGACGTGCTGGTGACCAGCGGCGACCGACATGGCGACGGGTGTGCCGTCGGGGTGGGCGCGATGACGGTCATGGCGCGGCCCTTCGACGACGCGGTCGCCCTCGATGTCGCCGCCGCGCTCGCCGGATCCGCTGTGCCGCAGGTGTGGCCGGTGACCGCGGCCGGCGCTGTCGAACTGGTGGTGTTCGGCGCCCATCTACTCGGCGGGCCGCTCACCCATCAGCTCACTGACCTCGGCGCCCGCTGGGCCGGCGAGCTGACGACGGCGACGCGTTACCGCATGACCGTGCTGGATTCGACGCCCGCCAAACCGGCGGTCAACCGGGTGGCCGACGACGAGCCGGGCACCGCGCTGTACGGCCATCGGTGGCTGATGTCGCCTGCGGCGCTGGGCCACTTCCTGACCGCGCTGCCCGCGCCGATGCAGCTCGGCAAGGTGGAATTCGCCGACGGATCGTGGCGTACCGCCTTCGGCTGCGACTCTGCCGCCGCCACCGGCGCGGACGTCAGCGCGTACGGGAGTTGGCCGGCCGCCATCGCCGCCGGTGCGGTGCCGGTGCGTTAACCGCGCGCGCTGTCCCTACGCGCCAGCTCGGCCAGCATCGCGTTGTACGCGGCCAGATCCGCGTCGTCGTCGCGGTCGGCGGCGCGGTCGAGGCGGCGCGCGGTGCGGTTGTCGCTGCGGCTCCACTGCACGAACAGGGCGATGAGCACCACGACGAGCGGCACTTCACCGGCCGCCCACGCGATGGCGCCGCCGAGTCGCTGATCGCCGAGCAGATCGGTGTGCCAGGGCAGCTGCAGGGAGCGGTAGAAGGTGCCGCCGATGACGGAGTTGGTGCCCATCAGGACCACACCGAAGAAGGCGTGCAGCGGCAGCGACGCGAACACCATGCCCAGCTTGGCGATCGGCGGCAATGGTCGCGGCGTCGGGTCGATGCCGATCACCACCCAGTAGAAGAGGTAGCCGCTGAGCAGGAAGTGCAGGTTCATCGCGAGGTGCGCGGCGTGACTGCCGACCACCGCGTTGAAGATGCCGCCGAAGTACAGGCCGTAGAACCCGACGATGAACAGCGCGGTCGCCACGAACGGGTTGGTGAGCACGCGGGACACCCGGGAATGCAGCGCCGCGAGCAACCATTCGCGCGGCCCAGGCGGCTCTGCGCGCCCGGCGGTCGGCAGCGCCCGGAGCGCGAGCGTCATCGGGGCACCGAGCACCAACAGCACCGGGACCAGCATCGACAGCAGCATGTGGGCGATCATGTGCATGCTGAACATCGCGGGCATGTAGCGGCCGATCCCGGAGGACGTGGCCAGCAGCAGGATCAGGCAACCCAGCAGCCAGGCCACCACCCGGCCGATCGGCCAGCGGTCCCCACGCCGCCGCAGCCGGCGAACACCGGCCAGGTACACCGCCGCGAACAGCAGGGCCGCGGTGCCGAACACCAGATCGAACCGCCAGTCGAACAGCAGCCGCGCCGGGGTGGGCGGGCCGGCCAGGTCGTAACCGATCTCGACGGCGGGGATGGACAGGTTGACGCTGCGCGGCGCGGGCGGCGGGGTGCGTCCGAGCGCGACCGCGATACCGAAGGTCAGTCCGAAGATGACGGCCTCGACGAGCGCCAGCCGGATCAGTGCGGTGCGGGCACCGGCGTCGACGGCCAGTGCCGCGACCCCGCTGCGGCGCTGCCGCCACCCCAGAAAACCCAGCGCGACCAGCGCGACGATTTTGCCGAGCACCAGGAGGCCGTACCGGGTGTGTACCAGGTCCCCGAGCTGCATCCGGACGAAGGCGTTGATGACGCCGCTGACGGCCATCGCCCCGAAGCACCACAGCGCCACCGCCGAGAACCGCCGCGCCGCCAGCCGGGCGTGCTCCCCGCCCCGCAGGGCGTGGACCAGCAACGCCAGCAGCCCACCGGCCCAGATGGCGCCGGCCATCAGATGAACGAGCAGGCTGTTGGTCGCCAGGTCGTGCGCGCCGCCTGAGGACGAATGGCCGGTCAGGGCAAGCGGCAGCAGCGTCGCCAGGGCGCCGAAGAACAGCACCGGCGTCCACGACCAGCGCAGCACCGGGATGCTGACCACGGTCAGCACCGCGGCCAGCAGCGCCGTCCAGCGCCAGGCACCGGCGATGTCGATGAGGTCGGCCACCGACCAGATGTCCCCCGGACTCAGCCGGGACGTCAGCGGCTGGCCGCTGACATCGGACACTGTCAGCGGCACCATCAGCACGGCGCACACCGTCCAGATGGCCGACGCCGCCGTCCCGGTGCGCAGGGCGCGGTATCCGGCGACGTCGAGGACGCCGTTGTCCTGCGGCGGTACCAGGAACGCCGAGAACAGGAAGGAGCCGACGGCGATGACGGCCGCGAGTTCCCCCGCCGCCCGCACGATCGGTAACCCGTAGGTGGTCACCGGTCCCGGGTCGGGCAGGCCGGTCGCGGTCAGCGCTTCGGCCACCGACAGCGCCGAGAGCGCCGCCGCGACGAGCCCGGCCAGCACCGCGACCCCGTAGAGCAACGGCCACACCGATGTCTGGCGCACGCCCTGCGTGGCGGTGGGGCCGGGGTCGGTCATCCGTCCAGCGTATGACCTCGCCGGCGGGACGCGATCAGACCGCCTTGCCGCGCAGCTCCCGTCGGCTGCGCTCCCGCGTGAGGAATTGTTTGCGGGCGTACCGGTCGACGGCGTTCATGTCGGCGAGCACGCCACGCAGTTCATTGCGGAACGCCGTCCGTCGCTCGAGGAGATCGGCGCCGGGGTCGAGCAGATGCTGGTCGACGGCCACCTGCCGGGCGGTGGCGAACAGCAGCGCCGACACCGACTCGTTGCTCTGCACCCGACCTTGGGCCACGTACTGTTCGCCCAGACCCAGTGCCTTGGCGGTCAGGTCCTTCTCCGAGATGTCGGCCGGGGCGTCGAGCAGCGCATCGGCGACGATCTGGTACGCCTCGAAGAACGGACGCAGCAGCGGTCCCGAGATCGTCGGGCGTTTGGCCCCCAGCAACGCTTCGAGACGCTCGCCGCCCGCGGCGACGTCCTCCTCCCAATCCTCGTGCAAGGACATCTCCTCGGCGACGTGCTCGCGGAACGCCGCCGAGTCGGCGAAGTAGAAGTCGAACTTCAACAGGTCGCGCAACCGCATCACCTGACTCCAGAACGCCTCGAGCCGGTCACCGTCGCTGCGGGCGGCAAAGGCCAGGGCCAGTTCGACCAGCGAGGTCTCCAGGAACGCGTCGATCAGTGAGTTGCGGTAGAACGCCGCCTGCAGTTCGTCCTGCGGTGCGATGTGCCAGACCGTCTCGCGGCCGCGGTCGACCCGGGTGACAGGATGGCCGCCCGAGAGCGCGTCGAGTGCGGAGCGGACACCCTCAGGGGTGCGTAATCGCAACGCACTGTTGGTCATCGGGGTTTGCTTGCGCTCGAGGTAGTCCAGCGAGTCCTGCAGCGTGTGGTGCAACTGGTCGAGGGTCAGCGCGACGCCGCGGGTGGACAGCAGCAGCGCCGACACCAGCGCGGTCGCGTTGACCGGGGTGACCTGGACGATGCGCCACGCCACCTCGAACGCCATCTTCTGCAGCGCAAGGCGTTTGGCGGCCTCGTCGGTGGTCATCGGGCCGTTCGGCTCGCCGAGGTACTCGCGCATCGAAACCGCCTGCGGGAAGCGCACATAGATCTTGCCGTAATTGCGTTCGCCCTGGGCGCGAATGTAATTGACCAACCACGACAGCCCCTCGGGGTTCTTCTCCCCGCCCCGGGCGTAGGAGGCGTACTCGGCGGTCTCGTGCAGTTGGTCGAAGCTGATGGACACCGGTTGGAGCAGGATGTCGTCGCTGCGCCCGTCGAGATAGGCGTCGGCGACGTAGGCGAGCAGACCGAGCTTGGGCGGCAACATCTTTCCCGTGCGCGACCGGGTTCCTTCGATCGCCCACGACAGGTTGAAACGCTTCTCGACGATGTATCCGACGAACTGGCGCAGCACGAATTTGTACAGCGGATCGTCGAGTTTGCGACGCAGGAAGATGACACCGGAGCGGCGCATCAGCGGGCCCATGGCCCCGAACGACAGGTTGATGCCTGCGAAGGTGTGCACCGGCGGCAATCGGTTCTCCTGCATCGCCACCGGAACGATCACGCCGTCCAGATAGGACCGGTGGGAGAACAGCAGAACCGCGGGGTGGGCCTCCAGCGCATGCCGCATCGCCTCGACCTCGGTGCGGTCGTAGTCGATGTTGGGGTCGAAGCCGCGGCTGAAGATGGCCCGGCCCAGCGACGGAATCAGGTCGACGGAGAATCGACTCCAGCCGGTTCCGAGCTCGTCGAGCATCTCGCCGGCTTTCTCGACCGTAGCGCCGGGGATCTGCTCGAGTCCCTCGCGGAAACGGGCCGACGCCAAGACCTCGGGTTTGATCAGCCGTGGCGACTTGTACTCGGGGCCGAGCAGCCGCAGCTCCACCCGCTCGATCGCCAGGGCCGCGCGACGGAGCACGAATCGTGCGAATTCGCGCGGGTTCTCGGCGGTGGTGTGGTCGCTCCAGTACTGCCGCAATTCCGAGACCTTGGCTGGCTCACCGGCGACCACCCGGGCCCGCGACGGATCCCGCTTCAAGATGCTGCGCTGCACCATCTTCGGCGGGCAGTAGGTGTCACGCCCCGACAGCAGCGCGACCACCTTCGAGCGGGTCGGCAGGCCGCCGGGCACCCAGAACACGCGCACCGGCACCACCGAGCGGTCGTCGTCGGCCTCGAGCATCTCGACCAGCCGGGCGATCACCCCGGGCGGCGGGTCGTCCGTCGGCAGCTTGAGCACCTCGATCTTGGACTCGGGGTGCTGCGCGCGCTGCTGGTGCAGCCAGGCGCTGAGCAGTTCCTCTTCGGCCGGCGACGACACCGACGCCAGGATGAGCGTGTCGTCGACGGCGGTGAACGCGGTGATGTCGTCGGCGCGGACCTTCACGACCGGTCCCCCGCACCGGTCGTCTTCGCCCGCGCCTTGTTGGCCGGCGCCTTCTTGGGCTGCGCCTTCTTGACCTGAGCCTTCTTGGCCTGCGCCTTCTTCGCCGGCGCCTTTGAGGCCGGTTCCGTCGTGCGCCGGTACAGCTCGGGCACCGGCAGCTCGTCGTGTGGCCAGTGCCTGAGCGTGTCCAGATACAGCTGCCGTACCTCGGCGATCCGGTCGGCCAGATTGTCGTGCGTCCAGTCGTCGACCGGAATCGGCGGATACACAACGACATCCACGGTGCCCGGGTTGAAGGTGCTCGAGTCGCGGGACGCGATCACTTCGGCGTTGCGCAGCACGATCGGCACGATCGGGATCCCCACCGACATCGCGATGCGGAATGCCCCCTTCTTGAACTCCCCCACCTCGGTGGTGTCCAACCGAGTGCCCTCAGGTGCGATGAGGATCGAAATGCCCTTGCGAGCAAGGTCTTCGACCTTCTTCAGACCTTCGACCGCCTTCTGCGGATCGTCGCGGTCGATGAAGGCGGCGTCCATGATCCGCCCCATCGTGCCGACGATGGGGTCGTTCTCGAGTTCCTTCTTGCCCACAGAGGTGAAGTTGTCGCTGATGAGCCGGCCGGCGATCAACGGGTCGGCCTGGTTGCGGTGGTTGAAGATGAAGACCGCGGGCCGCTGCGCGGTCAGGTTCTCCTCACCCAGCACCCGCAGATTGATGCCGATGGTGTTCAGCAGCGTGCGCCCGAATGTCGAGGTGAAGAAGTTGACACCGGTGCGCCGGTTGCGGGTCAGCAGGCCGACGCCGAGCGCCCCCCAGGCGACCGGCACCATCGTCGCGATGCCTGCGGCGGTGCGCAGCTGCGACATCGGCGACGCGCCACTGCGGCTGGTGAATCGCAGCACCGGCCAGCCCCGCTTGGCGGCGACGGCGGCCATCTTGCCCTCGGGATTGGTCGGGCGGGGGTTGCCCACCAGGTACATCAGCGCGACGTCCTCGTCCCCGTCGGCGTAGAAGTAGCTCGTCGACAGGTCGACGCCGTTGGCGATCGCGAACTCCTGCACCGCGCGGGCCTTGCCGGGGCCCCAGATGATGGGCCGCTCCACCTCACCGGTGATCAACCCGTCGTCGTCGGTCTCGAATTTGTTGCTCAGCACGTTGTCGATGCCGAGGAAGCGGGCGACGGGCTCGACCTGCACGGTCAGCGCGGACGAACTGAGCACGACGGTGTGGCCGCGGGCCTGATGGGCGCGGACGAGCTGGCGCATCTCGGGGTAGATCCGGCTAACGATCTTCTGGACGAACAACCGCTCGGCGAGCTCGTCGACGTCGGCGACCGAGTTGCCGCGCAGCATCCTGGCGCCCTTGCCGATGAGGTCCTCGAATTCCGAACGGCCGAGCTGATGGTTCAGTCCGGCCTGCACCATGCCGATGAATTCGCCGATCGACATCTGCCCCCGCCGCAGCCGGTCCTGCGTCATGATCACCCCGGTGAACCCGGCCACCAGGGTGCCATCGAGGTCGAAGAACGCGCCGATCTCGGGGCCTTCCGGGCTGGCCTCGATCTCGGCGACCGAACCAGGGAGACGCATCTGGGGGCTGCCGCCCGTACTGGGTGTCACTGGGCGGCACTTCCGTTCGTCGTGGCTGCAGGAGATTCCGGACGGGATTCGTCGGTGAAGGTCGCGGCCACAGCGCGGCCGGGCCCGCCGAGGGCGAGCACTTCGTCGAAACCGGCGAGCAGGCACCGGGCCAGCAGGGCCGGATCCGTCACCGCCGCACGGTCGTAACGGGTGGTGATGGTGCAGTATCCCGACCGGGAGATGAGCACCGCCATCATCGCCACCCCGGGCAGCGGCCCGAGTCCGTACTGCCGCAACACTTTTGCGCCGGCGACGAACGTGTCACCGGCGTAGACGGGCACATTGCTGGCCTGGACGTCGGAGTTGACGATCGAGCCGGCCATCGTCTCCAGCACCGTGTCGGGCAGCAGCGTCACCACCGGAGCGATGGCGCCGACCATGTCGAGCGCCCGCTCGTCACGCTTGCGCGTCATCTGCGCCCTGATGTTGCGGATGCGTACCGCCGCGTCGGCCAGCCCGATCGGCGCGGCGAGGTTGACCCCGGCGAACCGGTTGCCGCCGGCCGGGTCGTCTTCGGAGCGCAGGTTCACCGGCACAGCCATCGGCAGTGTGTCGACCGGCAGCCCTTTGGCTTGGTGGTACAGCCGCAGCGCGCCGCACAACCCGGCCAGGTACGCATCGTTGATGGAGCCGCCGGCGGCCTTGGCGGCCCGGTGCAGGTCGCCGAATTCGATGTCGATGGCTTCGCTTCGGCTCGACAGACTGCGCCGGCGCAGCAGCGGCGACGGGGCGGCGACCGGCCCGATCACCCGGGCTCCCGACATCGCGTAGTCGACGACGCTGCCCAGCCGCGAGATCGGGTCGCGCACGACGTGGCCGACGGCTTGTACCGCCCCGAACAGGGCGTCGCGCACCCCGCCGGCGACCGTGCCGGGCAACCGATTGAGCCCCTGGCGCATCAGGTCGTTGGGTGAGAGGTCGGCGGGGATGGGCAGCGGCGCGACCTGCTGGGGCGGCGGGTCACGTTCGAGGTCGTACAGGTTGGCGAACATCTCGACCCCGCCGACCCCGTCGGTGACGGCGTGGCTCAGGTGGACCATCAGTGCGGCCCGGCCGCCGTGCACCCCTTCGATGAGCGTGGCGGTCCACAGCGGTCGGGAGATGTCCAGCGGTGACTGCGCGGCGACCTCGGCCAGATCCATCACCTGACGCAGGGTCCCCGGTTCGGGAACCCGCACCCGCCGCAGGTGGAAGTCCAGGTTGAAATCGGGGTCGACCACCCAGCGCGGCGCCGCCGTCGGCAGCGTCGGGGTGACGACCTTCTGACGCAGCCGCAGCACTTTGCGGGAGGCGTTGTCGAAGCGGGCCGTGAACCGGTCCCAGTCGGGGACGCTGTCGAGTAATTCGACCGTGAGGATGCCCGAGCGGGTACGCGGGTTGGCCTCACCGCGGTGCAGGATCTGATCGAGGGGGCTGAGTACCTCCGGAAGTCCGGCTGCGTCCACCTCCGGCGCCTTGCTCATGGCGACCACGCTAGTCGGCCACCCCCAGACGTGGAACGGCTTTAGGTCCGGTGCGCGATAGCAAACGCCGCAAGATCACGTGCCCGGTTCACGCCGGTTGATGAGTGCTGAGCGATGGCAATTGACTGAACGCGGAGGCGTCCAGGATTCCAGCCCGCTGCCCGTTCCTGCACGGAGCCACCCTCAAGGTGACGGATGACCGAAAAGCGGCGGGGCGCAGGTAATAGCACTCGTCTGTGTCCGGGCAGTAGATGCAAACCGCGTCGATCGATGCTTTGTCCGTCGGCGTGTAATGCGTACCCGTTCGGTCTGACCAGGTCGAGCGGAATTTCACCGTGATAGCACCGCCTCGGGCGGAGCGATACTTCACCTGGACGCGGTGGAACTCGCCGTTCTTGTAGGCAACGACGTCGAAAGGCGCGTGCTCGGTGGCCGGAAACAAAACGGTGTAGCCCTTGGCCACAAGATCGGCATGGACCTTCGCAACTCCTAGATCGCCCTTGTCTTTGGTGTGGTGCCCGGCCATCGCTTCCAGATTAGGAGACAGCACGGCCCTTGATGTGCACCAATTGGGCTAGGGTGTTCGCGTTGCCCCCGTAGCTCAGTGGATAGAGCAACCGCCTTCTAAGCGGTCGGTCGCAGGTTCGATCCCTGCCGGGGGCGCTTTCCGAATCATCGGGGGCGTCAGACGGCCACCAATCCCGGTATCACGTTGGGCCCCTGATTCTGACCCTTGGTCGTGGTCGGCAGCGACACCTCCACGCTGTCGATGTGGACGAAGCCGAACTGCGTGAGGTTCAGGAACGGCGTTGCGGTGGTGAAGATCTGCAGCTCCAGTTCGCTGCCCGGCGTCATCGTGTAGGCGATGTCCTCCAGATCGATCTCGGCGGTCTGATCGCGGCCGTTGAGCGTCACCGGGACCGGGGAGACGAGATTGCCGACCACCAGACCGGTGGCCTTGTCGACCACCTGGGCGTAGATGTGCCTGCTGCTGCCCAGGCCGCTGTAGTTGATGACCACGTGGGGTGCGCCGACGACGTTGGCCTCCCCCGACCCGGGGTTGGTCAACGGGATCGTCACGGCGTTGGTCGCCACCGATCCGTCGCCCAATCCGTAGGGCAGCGGTACATCGGGGCTGGGGCCGGACCCGCCGACGAACGGGATGATCGGCAACGTCTTGCCGGTGTTCCACACCGTGGACGGCACCGCGCTGACGGCGTCGTAGAAGTTGGCCGCGGTGGGCCGCGTCTGAGAGGTCCAGCGGTCGCCGTTCTGGTCGGTCCACTCGAAGACGTTCGGGTCGACCGAGCCGTCGTCCTTGACGTAGCGCTGCATCCACTCGACGGTCTCGCCGAGCACCCAGATCGAGTCGGCGGTGCCGTTGCCCTGACCGGGGAGGCAGGTGCCGTGACCGCCGCAGAACCACAGCAGCTTCACGTCGGGGTTGCCGGCGAGCAGGCCGGTATTGATGATCGACTGTTGCAGCGGGAAGAGGACGTCGACGGTGCCCTGGATGAGCAGCGTCGGCGCGGTGATTCCCCGCACCGTCTGGCCCGGCCCGCTGTTCTGCAGGAGCTGGATCTGCGCAGGGGTCAGGATGCCCAACGACGCTCCGGTGAGGATGCCGCCGTAGATCGCCGGGTTGATCCGAGCGCCGGTCTCGACCAGACCGAGCAACAGCAGCCCGGCGTAGGAGGTGCGGAACGCGCCGTGCGGGTAGAGCGAATCCGGCAGCGTGTTCCACGCCCAGCCGGGTGCGATGGCGTCGACCCGGTCGTCGCCCGCGGCCGTCACGAGCTGGATGCCGCCGCCGTAGGAGACGCCGACCATGCCCATCGTGGGATCACCGGCCGTGTCGAGTTCGACGCCGTTCTGTGTCGCCACCCAGCTGATCAACTCCGACACGTCCTGGCCCTCGTACTGCGGGCTGTCGAGTTGCAGCACTCCGCCAGAGGCGAATTCACCGCGGGGATCCCACGTCACCACGTTGTAACCGGCGGCGCGGAAGGTCGCGACGAACGGGTCGGCGGGGTCGGTGGCGCCCGCCTGTGCCAGCCCGGGCCCGTTGAAGATCGTCTCGTAACCCGGCTTTCCGTCGTTGTCGGGGACACCGGCGAGTGCGGGGAAGAAGTTGGTGCTGATCTTCGTCCCGTCCCAGGACGTCACGAACGTCGTGAACGCGACCGGATTGCCGGCCCGCAGGGCGGTGATGTCGACGGAGATGTCCTGCAGCTCGGCGGTGCCGAGCAGGCCGGAGAGAATGTGCGCCTGCTGCAGGGTCTGCACGACCGGCGTGATGAGCGCCGAACCGACGATCGGCAATCCGGTGACGAAGGTGGTGAACTTCGTGTTCTGGGCGACGAGCACCGAGAACGACTCGGTACCGGTCGGCCCGTTGGTGAGCTTCTCGTCCGCGTAGGGCAGGAACCGGAAGGCGCCGGTAGTGGCGTCGAGCGTCAGCTTGCCGCCGTTGCTGGGGCGGTCGACGACGGTGTAGGTGGAGCCGTCCGGGGTTGTGCAGACGACGCCGACGACGCAGCCGCCGATGACGCCTTGGACGACGCCCACCGAGTAGGGATCGATGGCCGACGGCTGGACGAGCGTGGATTCCCGCCGCGCGCCGGCCAGCAGCAGCAGGTCCGCCAACGACCCGCCGACCGGCGTCGAGCCCTTGCCCGACGACGAGGAACTCAGGGCCTGTTCCAGGGTCGAGAGCAGGCCGGACACCACGGTCGTCCGGGGCGCGGCGTCCTGCGTGACGGTGGCGGTCTTGACGTCGCCGGCCGCTTCCCGGCCCGCGACGGCGCGCGGGCTCATGAGCCAGGTCAGCGCGCGCGGCGTCGCGCTAGCCGACGCAGCGCCAGTCGGCATCGATGCGTCGGGAACCGAACTCGATTGCGAATCCTGCTGCCCGTCAACGGTTTCGCTGGTGTTCTTGCTGCCATTCCGTGCGCTGCTGGTGTCACCGGCAGACTCGGCATCGTCGCGCCACTTCCGCCGCTCACCGGGATGGCGCGCGGGCGCGTCGGCATCGTCGGCGCGCTCGGCACGTTTCTGGCGTTCCTCGGCGACGCGGTCGACGATGCCTTTGACCGTGTCGGCGAGCGAGGTGCGCTCGGTGGTGCGGTGCTTGCCCAACGCGCCCCGGTCGACGGTGGCGCCCTCGCGCGCCGGCGGGCCCGATTCCGACGTCGAGGACGCCGGTTTCGAGGTGTCGGTGTCGTCGGCGTACGCCACACCCTGTCCCATGAGGACGGCGGTGCCCACCCCCAGGGCGATGGCCAACCCACCGATCCGACCGACGTAGTTGGCAGCGCTCATGACCCCGACCTCCTCGGACAAACTCCAGACCGGGCCAGACACTACGCCGCCGACGCGATGATCAAGGGCGATTTCGGCAATCGATGTGCGTTCACGTCAATTGGCCTTTCGTGTCACCCGGTTGTCGGCGTCGATGCGCTGACATGCTCGCGCACAACACGATTGACGCAAATATCCGAAGGGTCGATTCAGATCGCGGACTCCGCGATCCACGTCGTGGTGAACTTTCCGATGACACCGATCTGCTGCGCGAGCAACGTGCCCATCACGGTTTCAATCGAGCGACCCACCAATGGCGCACGGAACTCGACCGTCGCCGTGCAGTCCAGCCGGGCCCCGGCAGGCACCGGGCCGACCACGATGCGGCCCGACCCCGAACCCGGTGCCCCGTAGGTCGTGATGGCCACGTCGCCGTGCACCTCCCCGCCGGGCACAGGTCGCCAGGTCTCGCTCTGTACGACCTTCCACTCCCGCGGGAAGAACCGGGACACCAGGGCCGGTAGCGATTCCGGGCGCAGGTTCTGGGTGACCACCACACTCGCCGTTCCGTCAGGCTCGACCGTCAGCGTGTCGAGCCGGCCGAAACCGCCGAACTTCTTCAATCGCGCTCGCCAGTAGCGCTCGTCGCAGAACGCCCGATGAATTTGCTCGACACTGGCCGCCGAGTCCACCGCGAAGACGACTTTCCGCGCCATGGGCTCAGGTTAGCGACGCACACAGCGGCCCGCGGGGGTTTCGGCGCGGCCGAGTCGACAGCCCCGACCGGTGTTCGCTGAAATCACATCGCAGCGACGGACGACGAATCCGGAAGTTCTGACGCCCGCGTCAACGTAAGCGGATATTCTGGCCGCAGTTCGATCATGTCCCGGCAGCTGGGCCACCGGACCGGCCAGCCGGGAATCGACGGAACTTCTCGTCTCCTGTTCCGAGAAGAGGTGAAGTCATCATGGGGGGAAGTCCGGGTGTTGTGTTGCCCCTGCGTTCGCGGTCGCACGCGGTGACCGTCGCATGCGATAAGCGGTTGTAGCCCGCCGGGGCGAGCTGTGATGCGTTGGCGGAGAGGCACAACCGACGCTGCGCCGGCCGAAGAGGCGGGTCCGATCCATGCCAACGGGGCGTTCGGGGCGCTGGGGACGTTCATCGCCGCGCATCCCTGGATCGTGATCGGCGTCTGGATCGTGCTCGCCGTGGCGCTTCCGCCGCTGTTCCCTTCCCTGGCGACTGTCATCCAGAAGCAGCCGGTGTCACCGCTTCCCGCCGACGCGCCCGCCATCGTCGCCAACCGCGACATCGCCGAGGCCTTCCCTGCCGCCGGTTCGGACAACACGGTGCTGGTGCTGATCACCGACGAGGCGGGTCTGGACCGCGCCGACGAGCAGACCTACCAGAGGTTGGTCGACCGGCTGACCCGGAGCAACCACGACGTCGTCACGGTGCAGGAGTTCGCCGGGACACCGGAGCTGCGGGAGACCCTCAGCAGCGCGGACGGCAAGGCCTGGATCATGCCGGTCGGTATCCGCGGCGAACTGGGCTCGATCGAATCCAACGAGGCGTACGCGCGCGTCGCCGGCATCGTGCGGCACACCGTCGCCGACTCCGGCCTCACCGTCCACCTGACCGGCCCTGCCGCGACGGTCGCCGACTTCGTCGACGTCAACCTGCGCGATCAGGTTCGCATCGAGGCCGCGATCATCACCTTTCTTCTGGTCATCCTGTTGGTGATCTACCGCAACCCGATCACGATGCTGCTGCCGTTGATCGCGATCGGGGTGTCGCTCAACGTCGCCGGCGCCATCCTGGCCGGCGCCTCGGAGATCGGGCTGGCGGTGTCCAGTCAGACGCTGGTCTTCCTGACCGGGATGCTCGCGGGTGCGGGAACGGACTACGCCGTCTTCCTGATCAGCCGCTACCACGACTACCTGCGCCACGGCGCGACGTCCGACCAGGCGTTGGTCAGCGCGCTGAGCTCCATCGGCAAGGTGATCGCGGCGTCCGCGGCGACGGTCGGTCTCACATTCGTCGGCATGTCGTTCGCGCGCCTCGACCTGTTCGCGACGACCGGACCGGCGCTGGCGATCGCGATCGCCGTGGCGTTCCTCGCGGCGGTGACCCTGCTGCCCGCGATCATCGTGCTCGCTGGGCGGCGCCGGTGGATCAGACCGCGCCGCGATCTGACCACCCGGTTCTGGCGCCGCTCCGGCATCCGCATCGTGCGCAGGCCGAAAACGAATCTGGTCGTGAGTCTGGTCGTGCTGCTGGCGCTGGCCGGGTGCGTGGGGCTGGTGCACTACAACTACGACGACCGGCT
>Ga0247757_10000412_pt1 | contig 35917 bp, 32 predicted proteins | sample UWRJL126311R4_FD_180929 | JGI IMG/M metagenome (GOLD analysis project Ga0247757, IMG submission 180929) | Plant litter microbial communities from Arlington Agricultural Research Station in Wisconsin, United States - UWRJ-L126-311R-4 | ecosystem: Environmental > Terrestrial > Plant litter >... | reverse complement strand
TCTGATCATATTAAATTTTCCGCGCACATCCATTCCACTTTCTAACAGCACCACACCTCACCACATTCTAGTAACTTCAAAGGCATATATCCAACTTCGTACTGGTGAGCTTCGCTAAACGATTGTAGCCAGGTAGTATCAAGATCCTATAAACCGTGTACCTAAGGGCGTAAATCTTGTGCTTATAACACCAGAGTAGAAAGCAAAGCTAGAGATATCGTCGTACAGCTTAACGCCGGAATAAGTGTCTTAGCCTAGATCGAATACACACTAAAGCCCAGTATGTGACTCACTCACTTTTTTTTGTTTACTTCAAAAATCTCTCTCCTCCACCTACACTTTTGTTTATGATGCATGGTCCTCGTGCCTCCAATTTTAGCCCCATGAGGACAAGACATTCCAGGATTAATGACACCGAGTGACCAAGATGATCTCAAAAAGTTCGGCGAGGATACTGATGTGGGCGATGAGCCGGAGAATGACAATATCTAATCTCATCTAGTTTTTGAACTTGTGCTCTCTGCGCGGGAGCCTCTTGAATAGTTTCTCTATCCGTGCACCAGCAGTGTACTATACATAGACAGCGACATCGAAGCCTGGTTAATAAAGGTTTGTGATACCATGTGAGCAGCTCACCAGAGCTTCTGATGACTTGAATGAAGATAATTCCAGACCTACTCCATATGCTTATATTTGTGAGGTATCACGTATCCATAGTGATCGCCGCATGTCTTCCACACTGCTAAATGCATAACCATTATGTACTTCTCACGTGATTCGCACCACAGAGACATGAAAGTAAAATATCCAGCCCACATGCATTGTTAATATACACGATCAATCTGCCCCCCTAGCATCCGCAACCACGCTCGCCCACACACCCTCTCGATCTCCGTCCCCGCCCTCATACGTGCTCTCGAACCCAATCATAGCCGCACTCCCTAAAAACGGCCTTACAACCCTATCCACTAGCTCGCCCCTCGTCATCTCCAAGACTTCAGCTGCCTCTTCTCGTTCAATGACTTCGATTAACGGGTCCAGATACAGCCTTCTCCTAGGTTCTGCTCCACTCGGTGCAGCCACATGAGGCAGTGCCCGCGCCGAAGCCGAGGGATTTGAGTGCTCGAGAACCTCTGCGATCTCGTCTGCGAGACTCGCAGGGTATGCTGAGGTAGTGGGCTTATACACAGCATCAATTGTGTCGGAGATATAAAGCCACTGGAAGAGCTGGAAGTCGTCGGGATTGAGGACGATGAGTTGGTCAAGCAGTTTACAAGCCTGGATGATGCCGGCGTTGTTGTAGTGTTCTTTATTCTCAGCTTCGGGGAGGAGGCTTGACAAAGCGGAGGTGAGCTCATTACTGATAGTAGGCCAGAGCGGTGCTAGGTGGATTGATGATGTCTTGAGGATAAGCGCACGTAATAAGATGATCACATCTGCCCGTGTCACTGATGAAGGTGAAGATGCAGGTGTAGCCGTCAAGAGCTCCACAACCTTCTCCATTATTTGGAGAATAGTCGGTGTGAAAGAATCTTCCGTGCTTGCTAGGATCAAAAGCGCAATGCGCCTGAGTGTGAGTTGCGTTCGACGATCTGCTTCCTGTCGCGCGGACGTTGCGCCTACTCCAAACATGATTCCAGCTGTAGTAGGCGCTGTCAATCTAGATAATAGTTCTATTAGGCGATCCTTGTCAGAGAGGGTCCATTGTGCGAGGATAGGAAGCCAGGACTCCTTAAGTACAGGCAATGGCGTGCTGAAAAAGCGACTGTCATTGAATGCATCATTCATTTCCTTCTTCCAAAACTTGTTAGATTGGGATACTCGAGAAAGTGCTTGAAGTAGATTTAGGATTCCCGTGGAGACATTCTCTGGGAACGCTTTGGCTCGAAATGTAGGCCCGATGACAGATGTTACGATATTAGTAACAACGCTCGTCACGCGCTCAGTCTCAACCAGAATGATGCTGAGGTATGGAACAATACTGTTCAGGATAGAAACGACATCGGTAGCTTGTTTCTGTGCTAGGCTCCTGTGTGTGGTAATCGTACTTTTCTCTGTAGCCTTTATATGACTAGGATCCTGGAGGAACCCCATCGACCGAGTGGTGAAAACAGCAATCAATAGACGCTGAAAAATATCCTGTTTTACGAATTAGTGTTCTTCTACAAGCAGAAGAATATGTACGTACCGCCAATTCTCTCCTCATCCTACGCTGTTCGCCAAAGTTGGTATTATCTACCTTCTGTCCAATCATAGCAGTGAACTCCAAAAGCAAAGGCAAGATCTGTCGATGCGGAAGTGGATTTGCAAGCACATCCCGAAGGAACAGGTTGCAGTCCTGCCAAATCTCATCCATAGCGTCATCTTCTAAAGACTTGGTGTACTCAACCAAAAATGCAACGAGATCCGTGTCAATGAGATCTGATGTCAGGGTAGACATACGACTAGGATCAAGAGCGTTCGGATTAGTGCGACTGTAAACAGCATTGAAGATCGCAGGAATTGTGTGCTTGGGTTGCGACCCATTCAGAACGTTCAGAAGGCCTAAGACGGCAGTCGCTTGTGTGTCATCTATAGGCGACCTTGCCCATAGCGCTGAAAGGGTTTCTAGACACTCTAAAGCCTCTGCAGCAAAGAGATGTTCCAAGATCCGTCGAGCCCGGTTACGCATACGCAAGGAAGTGTATCCAAATGACGAGGCAGATGTTGAGTCTTGCTGACTGCTATTCAAAGCATACCCTCCCCAAGACCAAATCGCAAAACATATGCGAACCGTGTCTTGGAAACAGAGGAGCACCGTCAATCTACTGTTGGCCGTCGGCATGCGTGTTTGGTTTGCCTCTGATGAAAAGACCCCAGAGACCATATTCCCAAAGAATCCTTGAGGCTGTTCAGGTGATTTATTGGTTGCTGATTTAGTCTCTTGAATCATTAGACGGTCATGGGCTCGAGCAAGAATCTGCTCCAGGCCGTTGATAAGGGATATGAGCGTTGATTCAGGGGATATTTTGCCGATGATCTTAGTTTCACAGAATATCTCTTTCAGTTGCTCGAAAGTTTCCCGAATCTGCTTACAAAAGCATTCAACTAAAGGAAGTAAATTTTGAAAGATAGCGTCGGCAAATAACGGGAGCACTTCCACTAAAAACTTTACCCAGTCATCTAATACAAGACGACTTAAAGACGAAGAGAACCCGTATTTAAGTGTCTCCACTAGTTGAGGTGGTGGGGGGATCGGCATTGGTTCTGCATCTTCTGAATCTCTACTCATAGCCAGGGAGAGTCGTGATCGCTGAGCAGCATTGTTGGGTGTTTTTGTTTCAGGCTTCGGTTCCTCGATTGGTTGGGCGAGACGTAATCGCAATGCAGAAAGGGTTGCGCCAAGTAAGCGACTTTGCAGTGACGGATTAGCAGATCGCAAACGAGCCATTAGCGGTATTTCAAGCTCGAGATATTTTAATGCAAGCACAGATGGGCTGTCGTATATCTGCGAGATGATATCGACTGAGATTTCATACAACTCATGCAGATGACTCGCATTGGCTGTGGCTGGTTCGTTTAGGTTTAAGGAAAGGGTCTGTAAGCATGTCCGTACAATCCATTCCTGCATTGAAATTTGTGGCGTGGTTTCAGTCGACTGCGGTGCGGGGTTTTCGACTAATGTAGCCCAGGTATACTTGGATGGGTGTTTCAAGATATAATGAATGTGTCTCAAATAATAGAGGCAATCTTTACTATCATCTTCCCTGGGAGTAACATTCTGTGGGCGGCTAGCGTTCTCGGGACGTAAGTTGTCGTTACGTGACAAGCACTGGAGGGATTGGAGACGGATAATGAGAGTCTCAAACACTTTGTTGAGAGTAGGTAAATCATGAAGCCAGGCGTTCACGACAGTAGCTGCTTCTGTGCCTTCTTCTTCAAGAACATCTAGAAGAAGCAGTAGTGGTCTCATAAGGATAGAATGAAAGCTGACTTGAGATGATGGAGGAGGCAAGCTGATCCCACTAGCTCTCCTCGACAGGCTGCCGCGTTTCTCAGACTGCAAACTGAGCTCGTACATTGTATGCATCCACATCACAGCGTACCGACGAGCCGCATCAGCGAGCTCCAAATTCGATGAAGATGGAGTGGTTCTTCGCGTCATAATAGTTGATATAGCCGCCTCTACAGCACGATCGGAAGGGGAAATGGCGTGTAACTGTAGTATGCATCTCACAGCTTCCACATGGTACTTTGGCATAAAAGGCGAGAGGTGTTGCCAGAAACATGCCACCAAGGGGTAAATGAGCTCTGCAGTTTGAGTCTCGTTGATATATGGTTCCGAAGGCCTCCCAGTCTGTAAAGCTGTGAGAACTGTAGTTAATGCATTTAAATGTGAGAATGGTAATGGACGGTCGGATTGGCCAGACAATATCTGATGAATGATTGTGAATGGATCCATGTCATCCAAATCAGTGAAATGTTGAACTTTGATGACAACGTTTGCAAGAACTCTAGACGGCACGTCCACCGAAGATGTATTATCAGCTGTCAAGGACGTTGCAAATACTCGGGTAGCTTCTCGAATAATGTAGTAGCCAATTTCGGCTGCCGATATAGGGTATTCTGTTACATCCAAGCTCCCTTGGGAATCTTCATAAAAGACTCTCGTCTTTTGAAGAGCCTCGTTGCCTGACATGCTTAATTTGGCGTCCGGGTTTCGATTTGCATTCCCTTGGATCGCTCGGTCAGGCACAACTTGCACAAGGGAATCCACGATCTCTAGAGCAAGATCAATGACGTCGCGTTCTTGTACTGACTTTGGTGATGATTTCCTAAACACTTCATTGAGGGAGACGAGTGCCGATAGGATCATCAATGGCATGTGGTGTATGAGCATTTCCTCTTCCTTGAGGTTGAATCGCAAGAGAATAAACTTCGCCAATTGTATTTGTCGAAGCGCTTGTTCTCTGCTTGTGACGCTGGGATCAAGGGATGATGTGACCAAATGGAACAACTTGCCCCATATCAGTCCGCTATCAACACCGTCAAAGAAAGTATTTGCACTGCGCAAGACTTCATCGACCTCGGTCTTCTTAGCCGTCTCGCTATAAACTTGAATACTTTGTAGCGCAGGTAAGAAGACTTCTGGAACAATAAGCCCACCCACTTCCCAGCGGTCCATCAAGGATAAGCAGATCCGAAAAGGCTTTGCGCAATCTGCAGGAAGCTTATTGGGGCGATTGATCATAGTCAAAATACTTTCAGTCAAAGCGTGGAGACCAAATTGCGAAAAGTAGACGGCGTGGTGAGCCGAAGGGTCCGTTGAAGAGTGATGCTTGTCTTGCGTGGGAGATGCAACTAATTCACTGCCATCTGTACCCGGACTTGGTTCCGGTCCAAGAAACCAAGCCCAAAGTCTACGGTTCAGGCTCATGTCTCTTCGGGAAACAACACCTGCTGCTGCTGCAACAATTCGTTGCAGGTCTCCCTTGCTGATACGTTGTTGCAGCACAGGCGAGTCTAAAGGCAAGTGGCTAACGAGTAAATCAAGGAAGCCACGCTGAATTAACAGTTGTGTGTCCGAAAGGCCGGACTCGAAGCAGCGTATGAGCAAGCCAGGCTCAGGTGATATAGCAGCTTCGGCCTCTACAGGAAGGCCTTCAGCACTTGGTGTGACCTCTGAAGTAATTGAACCTCGGCGTTGGGTTACGGCGAACTTGGGCAGACGTCGAACCAGGTAAGCTAAAGCACCCTGTCTCCGTGAGGCATTGGTGATGGCTGCGAGGAAGAAACATTGCCAAAAGTGTGATGACCCACCGTCGACCTTCGCATCAATGATATCTTCGGGCTGGCTTTTGACAGTATCACGCAACTTATCGAGCGCTGATACTATGCGCTCAAAGTCTTCGCTCGTCTCATCTTCCAAACCAGGCAACAGAGAGAGTATGATGGCCTTCAGAGCGGGACGTAGTGCTGATGGCTCGAGGTTCAGCAGATAGCTCTCGAATACAGAGAGGAAGAGGGGGCGGACAGAGAGTGAAGCGAAGGAGAGCACAGAGGATAGACCGGGGAAATAGAGACTAAGATTGAGGGCGAGAGCATCTTTCTGAGCTTGGGTCAGCGAGGGGTGAACCCGAGGCGAGGACTGGTGCATACTCCAACGGTCGAGAAAATGTAGGCATAGACTTCGAGGGCCTTTTGGTGCACACCAGAAGGCAGGGTTGGATTCAAGCACTGCGCTAATCGAAGTGTAACAGCATCGCTATGTGGTATAACGGTCGTTTCGGAGGGATGCGCTTGCAGAGCCTGGAGCACAAGCATAAGCGCATATCCCATATGCAAAGACTACATGGATATATTGACCTTGAGAAGCCTAGCCAAGAAGGAAATGTAGTCGGCCCATTCCTGCTGTGCCGTGTCCCATAATGCAAGCGCACGCTCAACACCTGCTGCATAGCGGCGGAAACCCTTGTCCTTCTTCTGCAGGGCTGTGAAGCTCCAGTAAGCTCATCCGTGCAGTATGCTGCGATCTCTTAAGACATACCGTCTTCGGCATTGGCTCGAGTTATTCGGGGCGAGGGCGACGAGCGGCCGGAGCCTGTAGGGGAGAAGAGCTGGAGGTTAGCGGGCGACTCATGCGCCATGTTGGGCGGAATGGTAACAGTGATATCGGGTGATTGAATACACAGCAGCAGACATGCTGGCTGAGTTCTAAACGCGTCGTCGCAATACGTCTGCCTGCGCTGTGCCGTGCTTCAAAGACGTTGCGAACGGCCATCGGCGAAACACTGTTCCGCGTCTTCGTTACTGCGCAGCACGGCGCAAGCATCACACCCACACCCGCAGTAAGGTCGAGATAGTCTATCTTGAAGTCCTACGCGCCGTCAGTCCGCGCCTATAGTAGCTGTCATGAACAATCCTCCGCCAGTAGGGGCTCGGGCGAGATTGCATGCTTCAGACTAACCTTGGCAGAACTCACACGGATGCGCCTGGAACCGGCCTACCATCTTCCACTCTCTACATCCAGACGAGCCCCCGCCATCCTATGCTGATGCCACAAGCTCGCCAACCGCCCCTTTGCTTGTGGGACCTCCACCAGACTACGGGACCCATCGTGCATACCCAGAGCCAGGCGACTCCTCCATAGCAAGTACCGACGAGACTTCGGATTGCTCGCTTCTAGAATGGATCAATCAGGCCCTCATCATTGTTATGTTTGTTGGCGTTTTATATTGTCTTTGGTTACTGGTGAATGATCCACCAGATGGCTTGGGTCGACTGCCCGGGTGAACCCACAGGCAGTCGGCATAATGCCTACACACCCACGATGTGGCGAAGGCCATTATAGAGACTATATGAAAACATATTAAGTCTCGAGGAGAGAGCCTGTTACTCGAAGGGTAATTTTTTCTTACAAGAAGCACCCTGTGGCAACGCAGAGCGAGATCACACCACATCCCTCATGGAAGCAAAAAGTCGGAAACAAGACACCAGACACTTCTCTTCAGGACCCTCATAGACTTCTACTTTGCTCTGTTGTTCTGTTTGAAAACCCCTTAAAGGGTTCTCCAAGAGGCTTAATCCGACTTTGTCGTTTCCAAGGGAGCATATTAAAGGTATATCTCTGGCCGTTGGATACAAAACGGTCTATGATATGACTAGAGATAGGACTTGCTCCACTGCATGATCAATGCTGGCTTTCCACCTTTCTTATATCTTTCCGGTCTTATCTATGCACGCTTGCCACCCAGATGGGAAGTTGAACATGATTGTATGATACTCGACCAGGTGCAGTATTTCTGGAGAATCGAACCCCTTGATTTATTTGATGCAACGCCCTCATTTGCTAATTTGTCTACGTATTCGTATGTGGTGTTGGCCATCTGGTATGCTAACGAGATATCATCATATTTGAAGCCGTTTATTTCGCCGTAGGGTGTAATGTAAGATGTAATCACAGCGAACGAATTTGACGGTACCTCCTCGCCACCATCAGAGTTCTGAGGTACATCAGGACTGGGTGGTTTTTAACTGTTATTTTGAGCGATGCTTAAACGGCGTATACATTTCTAGCATTCTTTAATCATCGTGTTCGACCATGAGAAGGCAATTTGGAATCACTTCTATTTATCGATCAAATGATAGAAAGTAGGCAACCGTTGTTCTCCATTCTGCGACTTTCGGAGTACGACTTACCAATCGTCAATTTCCACAATTTCTTGGTACTCCTCTTCACGCTTGTGGAACGTCTTCCTACCCAACTACGCCTCGATTACGATGAGCCAGAGAACCTGTAAATCGCCCCGTCTATAATATCACTAAATTTCTAAATCAGGTTTCGTTCACATGGCGACTAAGGCCAATAAAAAAGCACATGATGCTATCTCACATTTTTCAAGGTAACCCTTAGCGCCTACAAACTGTCAAACTATCGAAACAGACCCAAGAACACCTTCCGCCGGTAATTCCCGCAGCTTAACTTGCCCAGAGACACCGAAAATACATGAGCGTACATCGATCCCCTTTCGAACCCCGCTAGACAAACGACCCAACCGAAGGCCGGATGTTGCAATGTAAGGCCACCCCCTTCCCTGCGGCCCTACCCGCAACAGCCACAGAGGCTAAAATGCCTACCTCAAACGAAGCAAAGCACGCCCTTGCCCACACAATCCGTCCGAACGCTGCTGCTGCAAGGGATTTCATTCCCTCCGCCCCGCCTCGCCATCGGACAATTGGGTTTTTGCAGCGCGACCCGTGCTTGACATGGGGCGCCTAGCTCTTAGTTCTAGGTAAGTATTGCGAACAGGGCTGGACTGGATGCCCGCCAACAACGCCCCAGCTTAGCTTGCTTCTGGTTCAACGCACATGTCCGCGTAACAGACACAGACACAGACAGACTGCCTATCCCTCGGCGCAGGCCTGAACTTTGGTGCCATATTCGTCCAGGGGCTGTGTTGCGTCGCCAGGTAGTTTGCCCCGCTAGAAGGGAGGGGGGCAGCATGAGGTCAGCACATTGAAGCACTGCTAACTATATCGACATGTTCCCACAGACCCCGACATGCCGTCGTCGACCGCTGTTCCTGTTCATCCTATTGGCATTTGAGAGAAAGTATGGCTGCAAGCCACGCAGTGCGTGATGGGCTGGCATATCGACCCCACGGCCGCCTGACCATGCCATGGGAAGAAAAGCGGCTATCAAACTAAGGAGTAGGACAGTGACCATTCCACTAAGAAGCGATTGGGCGCCGGGAGGCACGGGAGTACCACACGCCTTGACTCTGGGGTGGTGCTACAGTAAAGTGGCGAGCTATGGTATCCAGCAGGCATCGTTCAACTTGGCCTTGCCTGTCTGCATGCACGCGTGGACGCCTACCGCCCAACCCCTCCCTCACCAACCCGCTCCGCTACACGAACAATACCCAGCCATCAACGGACCGACGCCCCAGTCTCTGCACGCAGGCACGCCGTTTCACAAACCCAGAGAGGGCTCGGACCTCGCCACCATGTCCCAAATGCAAACGCAGCATGCCTTACTCGGCCCCAAACTCCTCGGCCAGCCCATTCCCTACTCCGCAGCACAATGATGCGGCACCGCCGTTAGCTGCCAACCGCTTCGAGCCCCCCTGGACGCTGGTGTCCCGTGTGATGCTTAGGACACGGCCTTGGTCCCGGTCCGTCTCCCCGTTGTCCTCGTCCTCGTCCCCACCACCCCCAGTATCCCTGCCCCACACCCTCCTCTCCCATACAACGAGGCGACCGGTGATTCTCCAGCGACCCCATTGGCCACATGGGAATGAAGCATACTTGCTCGTCTGCGCATGGACCGCACTCTTTCCATGTCGTCCACTGTAGGTAGTGCACGAGGCCGTCGATGAGGTCGAGCGCAACGTAAGGTGGCGAGGATGTGGCAGCCAAGGAGCGGGAAGGCGTTGCATTTGAGACATCGAGGGCGGCTATGAGCGTGCTACAAATGTGAGACGTGATGGTGTGGATGGTGGTATGTGCCAGGGGAGGCGGGGCAACGAGGGGGATGGGCGGCACGAGCTGTGTGGTGCAGCGGAGCGTCTCGAGGGACATGTTTCGCGCGGAGGGCACGATGAAGGGTCGGAGGAGGGTGCTGAGACGGGCGGCGTACGCCTTCTTGCTGCTGCGGACGGTGCCGTCCGTGTGAAGATGGTGCAATGCTGCAGAGTATCTCTTGACCACCATGTCGGCAACGGCCTGCCAGTTCCTCGTCCGGTGAAGCCTAGCACCCCCTCTTTCCCCCCTGCCCAGAACCATCCGTGTAACCGCCTCCCCGATAGTGCCCAGCCGCTCTGGCGCAGCATTCACCAGCCGCGGATGTGCAGTGTCGCTCACAACATCGTTCCGCCACAGATCCAGCGCCCCTCCCGCATCAAACGCAAACACACTGACAAAGTCACTGTAATCCAGCTCCACCCTCCCTCCCCCAATCCCCCCGTACCTCGCTGCAACTGCTTGTACGTAGCGCCAGTCACTCATGATCCTTGATCCAGCATGCCTACCCCCCTGCCCAACGCTCACGACACTGCGCCGCACCACATGCCGCTCGAACTCGCACAGTATGATCTCGAAGCCACCTTCCATCCGTAGTATCCCGTCGATGCGGTTGTTCCATAGCGTAGATACGAGGGCACAGAGGCCCTGAGCGCGCTGATAGTCTTGCGGTGGGGAGGGGTGGGTGGTGTTGGCGAGAAGGAGCAGGTCTTGGGTGTCAAGGGTACCGTTGTGTGTTTTGCCGGCGGAGAGTCCATCGATGTAGAGAAGGTGCAGCGGGTGCACTGGGACATAGGTATGGAGGTAGCCTTGTCCCAGGGGGTCATCGTCGGCATCATCGAGAAGGGTGGAAGGGTGTACCGTTGTCGAAGTCAGGGGGTCCTGATTCTGGGTTTGAAGATAGGAGACGTAGTCTCCCTGCGAGCGCGATGTTTTGACGTAGGAGTTCGGCAATCTACGCCTTTTAGCGTTCAATATTTCGCGAAGTCTCCGATTGGGGTCGGGGAGAGGATATGATGGAACTTTGCGTGGTGCATGAGGGAGTGTGTCGTCTACAAACCTTTCGTATCCTCTATGTTCTATGTATGTCTCTTCTTCGAAGGGTTCATGCTTTTCTCCTCCTGGCGGTGGCCGCATTGGCCTTGCGAATACCAGCGCATGTTCAGGCTCGAACGCCAGCCACTCCATGCCAATGACGACGTCCGGGTTCCAGGTGCCGTGGTACAATTGAGTCCCAGCTGGTACAGTTGCCATAAAGAAAGACATTCCATTGTGATTGAGAGATGAGCCCCACTGGCGCATCGAAGAGTGTATGGCGTTGAATACATGGTTTGCATTGTGCAAATCAGGGCTCAGGGCGTTCAAGATAGGTATGGCAAAAACGGAATTAGAAGCTAGAAGGGAAGCCAACAACATACAGGTATAAAAAGTGGAATGGCCAGCCATCTTAAAACTCTTGTTGCTCTTAACAATCATGAAAGCATCAGAAGTTGTTCTCTCTGATACTTTTGCTACGAGCTCTTGGCTTGAAAAAAAAAAAGATGCTTTGATGTTTCGCCACGAATGCGTCTTGCGAATGCCTTACGACGCTGTTGGTATGAGTCCCGACCGTTGACTCACTGGATGTTCACGATGGCTTCAAAGAGTTCACAGTGTTGCTGAATTACGCGGCAACATTGCCGCCATTCCTTAACTAGTAAGGCTGATAAAGGATAGCAAGCTAGACGCTCGTTGGCGGGCTGCGATACCTTCCCGCAGTCCCTACGGATGAATTTCAGTACGAACTTTGTTGAGCAAGACTTCGCGAGACTCGAGCTTGTGCTGAAGAACAGAAATTGAGCATTGAGGGGTATTCGGAATAGGAGGTGGTGCAGGTGGGGTGGTCACGTGCGGCTAGATACGGATGGCGAAGGTTGGGATGTAGCGATTCGGGCCCGAACGTTTACTAGTGAGGCTGAAGTTACCAGGTACCAATTACCCAGAAACCACGTCACACGCGAGTTGACGGAGTGACGGAGTGGAGCCCACGGGTTGTGTACCGTGAACGTGGTAGGCACATTTCGGAAGCGTCGACTTGCGTAACCAGATGCCTCTTACAGGCTTTGGGCTGTAGATCGATCACCTGTCCACGTTTGACGCAGGGGGTTCTGGTACCGGCATTGTAGGCGCGCAAATTACTACGAACACTAACAGTGCATGTGCTGGACCGACAAGTGGGTATGACAGATAGTGTGCTGCAGATTACAGCTGTAGGACCTAGGGTATGGCGTAGAGCGTACATCGGAGTTTCGAACTTCCACCTAAACAGCTTGAAACGTCAGCCTTGCACTGGACAATTTTGAGCAGATGGTTCGAAAGGGAACGGCTTCTGTTATGTCCGAATGCTTGGAGCATAATTCTCCACTCAGTAAAGTGTACGACGGAAGTCGCTTCGCGTGTCTTAGCAACCGCAATATGCAGCCCTGTCGGAACCTGGCCAAGTGGACGCCACGTTAGGGACCGAAATTTCAAATCTACGTTTGCATGCAACCATGTCCGCAGCCCATGGCAGTTCATGCGGTGCTGGGTCAAAGGGTCATGTCTTCAAAGAGTCTAGTGCGGGCAGAAGAGCGGCCAAGAGGCCGGCGATCACTTGCGATTAGTCTACGAGCGAATTGCCCCTTGTGGTTTACGTCGTGGGCAGCGGAAGCTTAACTGCCTGAAACGCAACCGTTGGCATAGCCACCTCCCCCATTTGTGATAGGGATAATAAAGGCGAAATGGTTGCATGTCACCGGCGCGTGAGGCGAAGTGCGCTCTCCTTGCCTATGTAGCAGTTGGTTAGCTAGATCTTTCGCACTGTGGGTCACTTGCATGATCTTTGGAGCAAGACATGTGCAGAACGACAAACAACTGCGCCTCGCACGGTGTACTGGCTAACGAGTTTCAAACCGCCGATCCTGCCCCCCTCGAACCGTAGTTCCGATCAAGCGCAGCCACACGATGTCTCATTGTTCGCATTTGCGGCTCCGAGCGAGCACTTGCTGGCTAGTTGGCATCTTGGTGTCAGTGGTAGGCACGCTGATGGTGGGGGCCAATGCATGCGGACCGCAATTGGAGCCCACTTCGAATTTAAGGTGGAATTGATTGGCTTATAGTAAGCCCAAAAATCAGGACTGGTGGACAGCGCGCAAGACCCAGGTCGATGTCGATCTGCGCTACTGCAGGTTAAGCAAAACAGGTTAGGCGTACGCCCCTGCGTGGTCGCTTGCGAGGCCAATCGCGTTTACCGGCGTTATGCTCCCACGTGAAGTTCCAAAGGCAGATGGGATTTGCACCAGCGACAAATGAATGCTCTTCCTGTAACTTGCGAAACATACCGCTGGTGGCTGTGTCCTCTTCCAATGCCGCGGTAAAAAAAGTATCCTTATTGAACAGAGCCAGAGGGATGGGAATCCACGCTTTCTGACGGGCCCGTCTCCGTGTAAATGGGCGATTTGGCCGCGGGTACATCCGTTGCGCCGTACCCTAAGCCGTTCCGCGAGCGAGGGGTGCCCTTGGTCGGTTCCGCTGAAGGGAGGCGCCGATATGCTTAATTCTATTGATAGGCGAAGGTGGCCTGAAAACTGTACTGTGTAGGCAGACAGTTCATCTGCTGTAAAACAGACATCGCGGCTAAGAGCAATGACGAGCCAGTCTCACGTGCCTTGTCGTGATTTCTGAACGGAGCCATCGGGCGTTTCTTGTGCCAACGTAAGCCCCGAGATTGTCTACCCTTCAAAAGGAGATGGTGTGTTAGCGTTTGCCCAGTCGTATGCTCGAGGACGTGGGCCGTGGATGCCCACTGTGCAAAAGACTCCCGTAAGCGCCTGCCACAAGAGCGTATGCCTCTTTGTTAGCCACTCATATAGGCGTGCACTGACGCCCACATGCAGCAATATGTACGATGTGGTATCGGGGGCGGCTTTCAGGTGCGACGCTTCCCCGATAAGTTGCACCCAACGTGATGCCTTACAAACTCGGCTTGGGATTCGCGGATCGTTGATAGGGGCGTGGCTCATGCAGCTTCGATGATGCTCCTATGTGGCAGTCCTATCTTGTGATTTGCTAGGTAGTCTGTAGAGGTCCTATCTTCCACTTCCGCGACCCTGGCCATGTGGTCTGACCTTGCCGTATGCTCCATATCATAGGGATCGCGTACTGCACGACGTGGTTCCCGAGCCGCTAGAGCCTATCATAGCTGCATCTGCCATGGTTCGCTACATTGTTGACCCAGTCTTCCGCCCACCTGGGGATCGGAGGCGCAAATGTCGTCGTTCTCCAACAGATCCCAAGATCACGGGACAAGATTTTGACGCCCGCCTTCACAAGCCACACGAGTAGCGTGTTTGTAGAATGTCATTCGTACGGAAAAACCCTGTATTGGCAAGACGTGTCCAAATCAGCCTTGTCGAGACATGTAAGGCCGCCCACTAACTGCGGCCGTTTCAGATACAAGCGGTTACCCAACCAGGACCTGGCATGACGTTGAAGGCCGCCAACTCCGATCCAGGTTGCTGTCGGCCCAGTGAAGAGGGTCCTATGTACTCTGTTGAGGGTTGGCGCTCGGTACTAGGTCACCATCGAGGTCGGGCTTTAAGGGAAAACATGATGATCAATAAACTTTCTCAAGGAGGAAGGAATAGAATGCCAAAAAAATATTCGCTTTAACTAAAATCGCTCGCAAGGATTTGATAACAACATGCGGAAAGCCTCTGTGCTCTCCTGCATCTTAATTCCCTAGTTGCCCAAGACCGAATGAGCTTCCAACGTAGACGTAAATTATATGGACGCCGCAACAATGCAGATGTTGAGAGAGGAAAACAATGAAACGCCAATGCCCGTCGTGATGGGCGTCTATAGGGGTGTATGCCGGTAAAAACAGGACAAGGGGGTATCGTGGAGTGATCGTAGAAATGAAAATAGCTGGCGCCAAGGGCCTGTTAGATAATGATAATCGCATTTGAGTATCAGACAGCCTGTTCTGAATGCGGGTTCAACTATCATAAGCGTGAACTCGGTTCGGTCATATGCGGTCTCGCCGTCTATGCCGGAAGAAAGTGCTCCAGGCCGTCTCCTAGGCAATAGTAACTGTCGAGACGAACAATAGTAGCATGCTACTACGCGGTCAAGGGTTTCGACCCTGTACCGTTCTTAGACGCTTTGAGATGTATTCTTTTCACATGATCCCGCTATTGCAATTGTCAGTCACAAACTCAACTGTGCACAATGTGCATGTTAGCTTACCATATTGTCAACACGACTGAAGACTCGATCACAACCATCCCAGTCGCAAAGGACACCAGGATTGTGTTTAGCTTCGTGTCTTGCGAGATCTTTCTTGCTTGAAAAACCACCACCAGTCGCTTGAGGGCATCCCTCATGTCGGCAAAAGAAGGATTTTGTATGTCTCTTATGATGCTTTCTAAGATCACATCCTCTTGTAAAGACTGCTCTCGATGTGCAGCCGGGGTATGCACAACTCCATGTACCATTCTTGTTCGGAAACCCGTACGCCCTCAAGTCAGGCGAGCTCGGCGAGAGCGAACGCGATATGGAAGGTGGCGATCTTTCTGCAGGGTGATGAGACGGAACACCCAGACTCGATGATGCCGAGTGCGATCTCGAAGGCCGCGGCCCACCCATAGAGTGGGGTAGATATCCCGAGTCAGGGGCCAGTGCTTGGGTCGTGGCCACCATAGTGGATAAGGGTGGATACGATGAATATGTGACGTGGGTTTGCGGGATAGGAAGAGGGTGCGACGCCCAGTAGTTCTGTGGCGGATACGGCGAGCTTACCACCGGCCGGTAGTCATGCCCTGAGGCGTAAATGTGTCCGGTTGCCGACTGACTAGTAACAGGCTGGTGTGCCACTTGGTGAAGAGGCGGAGAGTACATGATACTTGGAGGCGATTGACACGAGCTCGAAGGGAACAAGTGCCCCATGCCTTCGTTCTGTACCATCAGGGCCATCTCAGCCTCGGGGGAGAAGAAGTTGGTCATGGCGAAGATGTCACGCCAGGCAGAGGGGTAGGAGGATGAGTCGGGGGTTAGATGATGCCGACGGTACGTTTACGTTTTGCGGGAGAGGCGGCCGTATATCTCAGTAATGGAGGCCTGTGCGTCAGAGCGGGGTGCGCAGGTAGATGGTTGTGTTCGGGTGAGTCGACCAGAGTAGGGGATTAGGACATAAGTAGAGCTGTACTCCAGTCCGGGTGTAAGTTCAGCTCGAGAGGTTTCCAGGGTTGGTTTTGGGAGACACAGAGGCTGGTATGATGCTGGTCGTGGGATCCAGTGTGGCGGACGGTGGCGGAGTCGTACTGTCTCGCAGTTGCTGGCTCAGAGTGATTGGTCCGTGAACATGGGCCTAACGCTGTTCGAGTTGGGAAGTGAGGCCTGTGTTGGAGCAAGTGGAGGGAGAAGGATGGTCTTGTAGATCCGGGGCAGGCAGATGAAGAGCTTATGATGCAGTGAGGACTAGGCGTGTCTTACGTAGGGAGTTATTCCGATAAATACACGGTTGGGATTGCGTCTAAAAAGAGGCCCCAAAAGCGTGCAGGGTTTGGCTCAAACTGACCCTGCTTTGACCATCCGTCTGAATACCGCGTCGTGGCTGTTTCCCTCCCGCTCGAGCAACGGTGCATAAGTCTTCACAAATGGGTGAGTGAGCCTTGGGTCTAACCGGCGGACCCCTGCAGGTAGAGGTGTACCGCCATGACGGGAGCAGGCTCTAGCTCCAGCCCAGCCCTCTGACGGGGCCGGACCAGGGTCACGCCCCCGGCGCGTGCAATAAAGGGATATCCACGAGGGCATGCAGGCCTGCGGCACCTCTCGGGGTAGCAGCCCCCCTGCGCAGAGGGCGGACAAGGGCGAGGTTCGGTGATGGAAGGCTTCTAGAAGGTCTCGCACTCGTGGAGCCACTGCTTCAGGTTTTTTCCGAGCTGACAATGGAGGGCCTCACACCGTCGCAGCGCTGGGGCTTGTGGCGGGCTGTAAGACGACATCAGAGGCGGCGGGGGACACGGGCCCAAAGCGGTTCCCCAGAGCAGGGCTGCATGAGAACATCGCGCGTGCAGAAAGCAGTGTCGGTGTGCCAATTAGCGTGCTGGCCGTGCAGGGCCGGTTGAGCAGTAGGCATTTCCGGCAAAGTACAGCCGGACGGCGTTCGTTGCGGTCGGTCAGTCGTTGGGGGGCTACATCGGGCGAGGATGGCCGTAGCAGAGGATGGTAAAATTAGCAGCAGTGATAGGTGCGAGAAGCGAACAGCAGCCAGCCATGCGAGGACTCGAGCTTCTGTGATGACTTAATATCTGAGTCAGAGCGCCGTTTCAGGTGCCGTCGAGGCACGAAGGGTGGATGGAGGGCTGGTCACGCTCCTGTGCCGTACGGTAGTAAGGCGTAGCTTCTTCGATCAGCATGAAGGTTGTTGATGGGCGTGTCTGCGGCGTGTCTGCAGCGGGGCGGCGAAGGCGGCGACGAGCCTCTGCCGCCGTCTCTGCCGCCGTCGCCTGGCTCGAGTACACCACCCACTCGCTGGCTGAAGGATTCTACCGCGCAGGCCGTGTCGCCAAGCTGTTAAGCGTGGTGCCTGTGCTGCGTTGGCGTGAAGAGAGGTGCGAAAGAGGGGACGCGACTGGGCTGCGCGGCGCTGCGATGCGCTGTGCTACCACTGTTCCATCGGAGTTCTGCTGCTCTGGCCTGGTTTACGCTGTACGCTGGCCTCGCCGTCCATCTCAACCTCGTGCCCGGCACTATCTCGTGCTCTCCACAGCGGGACGGCAAGAGGCAGGAGGCCTTCTCGAAGGGGTCAAGGGAACGCTGCTGCTCGGCGAAGGCTCCCGAGATGGCTGCGAGCAGCGGGAAGAAGGGGGTGGGGGCTCGATCAAAACGATGCTGCTGCAGCTGTCAACAGCCATGGGCATGAACAGACGCAGTCAGCTGCCATGCGTGCGCGAGTGTGTCCGTATGGGTTTGTTGTTTCTTGCCGGCGACGGGCGACCTCCAGCTGGCCCATCGACACGTGCAGGCGCAGGTCGTCGCGGGGTCCTGCCATCTCTGGGTCCTGCCATCCTTGGGTCCTTCCCTGCTTGTCGGTCGAGCCTTCTCCCAACCTCACTTCGCCTCGTCAATCCTCCAGGGCCCATCCCCCATCACCCATCCCCAATCCGACCCCTCTCATCCCTCTCGCGAGCCAACCACCAGGACACCCAAAAGCTATCAGACAGTGGCCCTCCCAGGGCCCACTCCTGCACCAGAGCCCCTTCCTGGCACGTGCCTCCGCCTCCGCCTCCGTGCAGGCGGGAGACTGGGAGCGCTACGCACACGCGGCGGGACATCTCCCCATCATCAAACAAACGCTCCAGGGAGACTCGAAACCCAGGTCCGGTGGCAGCAGACCACTTCCCAAGGCAGATTCTGCGCCTTCCCGCCGCCCACGTAGCACAACGTATCAAGATGCTGGTCTGCGGACTGTCAAGTTATGACGCTTATCCGCTTCATGTCGACCATCTTGTCCATCCGTTCATCAACATCTAGTGACATACACCTAGCAAAAGTCTCGTGGTGCGTGCGGCTGTGAACAGCTCGCTTAGCCGCGACCATACTTCCAATACGCGCGGACTCCGAACATGTTTCGCCAGAGACTTGCTTTCACAGACTCTACGCCGCAGCCTCGCCCTCTTGCGGCTGTGTTAAACGCGCGCCGTTTGTCCTGGGGCTTGTACACGCTTAGTGTTCCTCTCAACCAAGCTCTGCACATGTCACAGCAATCTGCAACTGTCAGACGGGGCGCAACAATTGAGACAGTTAATCAAGTTTGCAAGGCTTGCAGCCTGCATCTCCGCCGCAGTCTTTCTCCAACGCTCTAGAGGCATCCAGAAGCTGCCTTCTGGGTTCTTCTGAGGACATGCAACTTCCCCTGCTTAACGTTCAAGCGTCGCTAAGAGCCCCGTTAGTGTGCATCCTGCCGTTTTCAGCGAGACATGAAACACGTTATGCTGTTCTCTTAAGCTACCCGAACTTCGTCCATGCCGTCATCGTCGATAAGCGTCGTGCATACGTATTGAAGTCAACTACAAGCAGGTGTTACTCCACACATTCTGCTGTCGAGATTTGAAGAGCGCTTAGTGGTACGAATAATGCCTCGTTTGGCGATAACAGGTTTTGCAAGGCACCGCCGCTTCCTTCGCTCTGGTTCAGGTACAAGTCCCGCTAGTCTATCTTATCTCGCGCGAAAGGCGGATCCCCATCTAAATGTCGTATGAGGTGGAAGAACTACCGGTGGAAGATTTAGGATTGTTACCAGATCATGTATGCATACATGCTCCTTAGGCTCGAATCTCAGCCCCTTGCATTTATTGGTCAGGGGTTTGTATTTATCTGCTTGAATGCATTCGTGCGATTACGATCAACATAGTCTACAGGAAATATAAACTAGGGACTCGCATGTTGCCGGGAAAAAATACCAGCATCAATGGCTCGAGCAATTGCCCCGCAGCATGCATGATATGTAGTGTGACACCGTACGAGGTATATTGATTCTTGGGCTACATGATGTATTCGCGCGAGTAGTCCTTCACAGGGCATAGCCTTGCCTACTTGATCCAACGCATAGTCGCCGACGTGACCGAAGCTATGGGTAGGGGATTGTAGATTACGATAAGGATTGACACTGTTAGGCAGTTGTTGTTCATTGGCTTTCAATTAATCCAGGTGGGGGCTGGTCCTTGTTCATTAGAAAGGATTCCCGGCAACTTCATATGCATAGCTGATTTCTCGGGCCCACGTCGAATACGTGCTCGCACACCTTTCCCCTCAACATAAACAAGAATGTCCTTAGACTTGCTCAATCCTAGGAATTAAATTCTGTCAAGGGATAGAAAGCCTACTGTTGTGTGGAACTCTTTTTTTTTCGTTTCAATCGGTTGCCACCTAAACCTGCCTGGATATGATAAATTCTTAAGCTTAATAGCTAATTTAACTCTACCTGATATCTATGGTCTCTTAACATGGGAATTCTATTGGGGGGGGAGGTTTGCGTCTTTTGTTAATCGCGAGATGATTAAGATTCTCAACCAGTCAAAGCGGTTTTGTCGTCCAATTTACTATATTTCCTTCTCATTTCTCGATGCATTTTCATAACAAAGATATGAGATGCGAACCATTCATTACCACTCTGGATCTCACTCGAGAAATGCAGGTATATAATTTCTATTCTTACCTCTCTGTGCTGTCACTGCCCACTTGCTATGTCCAGCGCGTCCAACCCTCGCGCGACCAACCGTTCTCATGCCTGACCATATCCTTAGAACGATTCATGCGTCTCCGTACTATTCGATTAGCTCCTCAGGTTGACCTTCTGTCTTATGCTGCCTAGTCGATTATCCTCGTTCTACACCAGTACAGGAATCACGTTCCCAGTCTTCTTCATAGACCTTCCCAGACGTAGCATTACTATATATATGAGACGAAGGAAAGGAGATCAGTGAAGTCTCTGAGGCGGCATAATATGCCATAGAGATGTCGCAGAGATAGTGGATAGCAGTGGACCTGAGGAGCTAGTGAAAAAATGTAGATGACGCAGGTACGAAGGGCGCCGAGGTGAATGGAGACTTCTAGATTCGTGTCAGTGATGAAGGCTTGTTAAAGAAAAAAAATTCGAGATCAAGTAAAGAAAGGAAAGAGATAACAGTTGGCTAATAGTGGAGCCACCAGGCCGAAGAAGACAGTTGAGTAGATAATAGAGGATGTAATCGGAGGCTTTGAAGTGTGAGTGATGTGTTTATTGAAGTTTGGTTCGTTTTGTTGTTATTAAAAATACTCGTTTTACTTGTCTCAAATTTTATGAGACGTCGAAGCGACCAACAGAGGGCAAAAAAAAAAAAGCATCATTGCAAGGTAGTAGTACCAAGCCTAACAGAAGGCCCATTGTCGGTCGCTCAAATCTAGATACAGTATGTGCATTGGAATGTTGACTTTGGTACCATACATCCACACAAATCTAGTACGAAAGGGAGAGCAAGACAATCGAGCAGTCGGAAGTGAGACAGTTACGATTCATGAAGTCGGTTGGCTTCGGGGGTTTGATAAAAATGGAGACACTTTCTTATCTTAAGATTTTCCTTTACGTACGTCCGAGTTGCCTCATGTGTACAAGACCAAAAGAAAAACAACGAAGTCGTCTATCAAATATATTCGCGGATTGATGTTATGTATGACAGCCCATTTACTCAACTGAGATAAGTTCCTTTCACATCAGCACATGAACAAACTCATAAAACCAAAGAAAAAGGTAAAAAAATATAATTTTTGGTTATGCATCGGCCGGGAATCGAACCCGGGGCTAGCCGATGGCAACGGCTAATTTTACCACTAAACCACCGATGCCTATCATATTTGATTGATGGAAATATTTGACATATTTAATATTATATATCAGGCGCGCAAGAATACACTCCTGGCATTTCATGTTCCTCCATGCCAGTCCACCGTCTAACCGTAATAAGCATAGCGCGTGCGCCAAAATCCACGACCAATCCAGGCGCCGATATTTCCATTCGTGACTGGGCATACCTAATCGTCCTCCTTCGCATCGCCCTTGCTTTCATCCTTCGTTGTAGCATCAAAATGGCCACTTGCCCACGAATCTCGACCGTGACGCTGCCCGATGCATCACAAGACGTGCTCTTCGAGGACTCTACTTGGTTCAAGACTTTTGGATTAACGCGAAGTCTTTCATCTCTAGATGAGGACAAGGCTCGAAGTCCGCCACCAACCGTTCATAACCGACCACTTGCTCAGTTCGATGAACTTGATCTGGTTGCCAAATTTGGAGATCGTGTCACTGTTTCAGAGGCTTTAGCCCTTCGAGCAGTGCGTGAAACATTTGCAAGACGAGTTCCAGTCCCTGAAGTTTACGGTTGGAAACACGAAGGCCGCGAGGTGTACATTTACATGGAGCTCATCCGCGGACCAACTCTCTTGGAACAATGGGGACACATGAGCTCAGCAGACAAACATTCGGTGTGCGATCATCTACGAGCCATTCTTCAGGCTCTTCCCAGAACAGAGCAGGATCCGTCGCGTAGATTCATTGGTATGAGTGTACTCAGATAATTGAGAAAAAGCTGAAAAGTTCATTTTTAGGTCAATTCACTGGAAGTCTCCTTAGAGATCGCATTTTGGAGTGTCAACCTCAATCTGGAACGTGGGAGTCTGTGAAGAGCTTTCATGACTGGATGTCATGGTTATGGCGGCGTCATGCACCAGAACCGGACCAAATTGACGACCCGTGGCGTTTGTTGCTGAGCGATGAAAGCCCCATAGTTCTCACGCATGGCGATCTTCATCAAAGTAACATTATAGTATCCCCTAGCAGTCCGACTCGTGTGCTTACCATAGTTAATTGGGAGCAGTCCGGCTGGTACCCTGATTATTGGGAATACTGTAAGGCTAACTATACCGTGCATGAAGATGACGAATGGAGCAGTGGCGGATGGATCGATCTAATCCTCAAACCTCAGACTGATGCACAAGAAGCGTTCGAATTTTATCGAAGAGCTATTGGTTCATGAGTCACATCTAGCGAGTAAAACTCATACAAATTTTGGACAGGAGTTGAGCAAAAATAAGACATTTCGGGAAAATTTCGGAGACAGAACATTCAGAGCTGAAGATATGCGATCCTCCGTCTCGCTTTGACCGTAAGAGAAGCCTGGAAGTCTATGTACACCACTGTAAAACACCCTAGCGGACGCCAAGGGTGCTCTCTCCTTACCCACTCTGGAACTACTCTAGCTCGGCGACGGCCTACACGGCCACTTCTTATCACATGCTTCGCATCCCTCACTCGGAGGGCAGGAGCTGGACATTCCCTGTACTACGATAGGGCCGCTAACTACAAGGCACACCCTCACAAAGGCGAGGCCTGTTTGCCAGTGCTCGGTGCGCCCATTATACCCCCTGGGAGGCTCCAATCATTTGTAAATAATTAGCAACGTTAAAATATTGCTACTACTACTACTACTTGACCGTAAGAGCTTCCGGTAATATTTGTACATCCTGGAGCGAGTACAGCCCCCCACGGCATTGAATGCGTACCAAATCTACTAAAAAGTGGTTGGTCTTGTACTCCTTCCATAGTGGCCTTTCAGGTAAGCTCCTAGTAGATCCCCACGAATGCCACTATAGGGTTCGAGGTATTTTTGGTTCTCGAAGAATATTCTTATGGATGGGACTAAGCCCTTAAAGGCGAGAAGAGACCGAAGGACCTCGGCGCGTGTATAATCGTCGCTTATCTTAGGAGAGATGAACATATTCAGCATACCGTCCTTGAGATATTTTCTATCTTGCGACGAGACACCGGGTGCCAGTAACTCAAGATACGTAGCCGTCTGGTAGTCTATGCGGCGCCACTGAGACTCGAGCACTATTTGAGCCCATACTGCCCGAATGTGTTTAAAATAGCTTACTAGTATCTGATATATCGTCAGCAGAATGATTTCGTAGGCATCATGGTAGCACACTTCAATACATTTAAGGCCATGAAACCGGTGCGGGGTTCCCAGCAGGAGTTGTGGCTAGAATCCGGGAATCTCAACGAGATCATAGAAGGCCTTACTGAGCTTCTTATTTTTGGGACTGAGAAGATGCTTCAGGTCCTTTCGCTCCGTTAGAGTCAAACGTAGCCACCATTCTTTTTCTTATCATCTTGATTTCTCGAGTATATTAAGACATTCTAGAGTATAGTGCTATCAGCGTATTCGTATTCGTGTGTGTATGACTCGTACGGCTGTAGTTACATGTGCTGGTGTATTCTGATATCACCAGTGAGTACTTAGTATAGCTTCATGTTGAAATAATGTCTAGTACCCACTTGATTCCTCACATAGATTGACAATCCACCACTTATCGTTGTTGTCAAGAAATCTTCGAGCAGCTTTGATTCCCTGCAACCCGTTGAGGAATTGTATTGCGTAATCTGGAGGGAGGTGTATTATGCCGTGCGGATTCTTCACGGCTTCGACCCAGACCTTGCTGAAGTCATCTTCGGATATTCTAGCTTTGAAGAGAGCGGTTTCAAAGCCTTCGCGATTCATGCCGGAATCGATATAGTTCTGTGGATCAGGCCTACGACATCCTTCTGACTCGAACACTTTCAGGAGTCGCTGCCATCCGGTGGAGACCTGAAGGTACCTTGTCGATTATATAGTAGGTCCACGAAAGGAATGGTTTTTCTAAAAGTTTCTACGAATAGACTATAATTAAGGCTATTAAGAAATTATAGCCCAGAAAGATATAGTATAGTTAAAGAGTGGCGCGGAAAGTGGGTTCAAGTCGGTGCAAAATTTTTTCCACAAGCACCAGAAGCGAAAGCTAGATGAGGGTCCGAGCATCCTCAAACATCACAAAACACCACAACAGAATGTTATTGATATATTTCGAAACTCGAAATTCCTGTATCAATCACATGATATACCTGCATCGGTGGTTTAGTGGTAAAATTAGCCGTTGCCACCAGATTAATTTGATCTCCTGAATCGGCTAGCCCCGGGTTCGATTGTGAGTCTCGCAAATCAAAGAAATTCCGCATATATACTAATTAACTTAACAGCCCGGCCGATGCAAACACCAATCAGATTTTTTTTTTTTTTGGGGGGGGGGGGGGTTTCCTCTCATTTAGAATCTTGTATCATTGTTTGTTGAGGATATGATTGTTGATAGCAATGATTTACGTTTAGTGATCAACCGTTATGCTAATGATCTGGTTGACGCACAACACTTCTCATGAGAGCTACAAATCGGGCCCTAAAACTCACTGCCTAAACACTGCATAAATGGAAAGTATATTGCAATTTTTAATTGCTAGATAACTTGTAGAGCGACTTCACTGTAAAGCTGCTTTCTATGAAAAAACTTCTATTCTTAGGTTCGATAAAATGCTCTGCATCTATATACACCACGTCGAATCCCAGACTCATGGAACAACATGCCCAGCCAAGCCGTGCCGTAATAAACCCATATCTCTAAAATTCTCGCACAGCGCCTCTTCATCCTTTTTCATATCATCAGCGGTAGCAGACGGGCCCTTTGGCTGTCGTACAGGTTTGATACGAGTATCCTTAGGAAGCCCGGTGCATGCCATTGGACGAACAACACCATCTTGGGTAGGATTCCCAGGTTGAGTGGTGCAATCGAGGGTAGTAGCCTGGGCAGATTTTCCAATCAGCTTCATCTCGTCTGTGGTCTTACGCTTCCCCGGTAATGGTGCGATGGAGACCTCTGGCTCGGGGGCCTTAACATGCACTTTCTGAGAATGAACTGACTGCATGGGCGACGGAAGTTTCAGCTCAGTGGGCTCCTCGAGAAGGGCTTCTGTTTTCTGAGGATGAACTGACTGCATTGGCGACGGAAGTTTCAGCTCAGTGGGCTCCTCAAGAAGGGCTTCTGTCTGCAGGGTGGCTGAATGAAGGTTCTTGGTGATGGCGATGTCCGAAAGTAGCTCGGGTGGACCACCGAGGCGTTCCGCCAAACCTATCGATCGCACTGTGAGCCCAATAATCGAGTTTCTAACTGTGTGACCTGATGTGAAATGGTCATAGACCCAATCCACGACCTCGCGAGTAAACATGTCCTCGGGCTTGTATTTAACCAGTTGGGCCTTCTTGGCTAGGAGACGATCAAGAAACACTACGGTGTCATCGTCATTGACCTGCATAGCTGTGTATGAGGTCTTAACAAGCTGAGCCCATGTTGATGAGCCGGCGAGATCATCGGTCGAATCGTTGGTAGTCGCGAAGGTCAAGTACTTGCGAAACACTACATCATCGATCCCAAGGATAGCAAAATTACGGAGGGGGACAGGAAACTTGCTAATCGTAAGAAGCATGTTCGCAGTCTTAGGAATAGACTCGATCGGAAGCTCGACACAGACTCGCTGTTGACCACACCGAACGATGATACGATTTACGATGATACGATCACTATGAGTGAGGTCGCAGTCCTTGGAACTCAAATTGGAGATGAGGAGATATTCCTCGTCCTCAGGTTGCCGCGAGGATGGCATGTGAACAACGACCGCCTCCTCTTCGAAGATCGAAGTTTCCATCTTGCGTTGTTAGCTCTTAACTTCGGAAAGAAAACAATGGTTTATCTTTTGGCTGAGTACCCTTTTTCGTGATCAAGGATTCAACTTCCTGTGAGGGCTGTGCAGCTGAAGCTAAAGTGAGGGCTATAGGTGTCTTTAAGTCGTTCATCAATGGTGAGAAGCTGAACGAAAGGTATTTTATGTTGACTATTAGGGTAACGATGTGTTATCACATGGCCATCAATGTATGGAAACAATCGCTGTGTATGGAAGGCTATGAGTAGATAAAAAAAGGGTATGCATTCCTATTGGCATACGCATTCGCGCGCTGTGCATTCGAACGAAGCACAATGTAAGGCGCTCCCACGCGCCGTATATTTACAATCCCGAAAGTCAGTCTCCATTGTGACATACCATGTTCTACTTCAATGCCTTTTCTGGGGTAATAGCGAATGTCGGTCGTACAAACCTGTGAATATGTTAGGCAGGCATACCGAATCAGGTGCAGGGACATGTACCTGTCACTGTTGTAGACACGGGTCTCCGTGCCCAGAAGCTCCTTCTCTCTAGCCTTGTCCGCCAGATATCGCCGCACCTGATCACGGTCCTCTTCGGCCTGTAATGCAGGAATGAGATGTATCCGTGCCCACATCTTCTCGCGGGCTAGTTCGCTGTTGCTAGTCAGCTGGAGCGTCCCCAGCTCATTGTGTCTTCCCAATGCGATAGATGGTCCCAATTCGCAATGAGGAGGAGCTGCCAATAACGCACTTGGTTTCTCTGATTCCCTTGCCAACCCTCCAGAACCCGAACGTCATGATTGCTGCTGTTCCAATGAGGTACACGGCGGGGCGGAAGCCGCGGGCGGGCAGATTTCGCTTATACTGAACGGGGCCGTAGCCACCAGTCGGCGGCATATCCTGCGGCATGATGGATGTATGTGTTGCGCGTCAATGGGTCCGTCGGGATGGGTATGCGAGATGTGAAGTTGCTGGTGGAGCTTCACGAGCTCAGGCGACTGCGGTTGGGGTGGGCTTGGCGCTTACATAATGCTTCAAATTCCGCAAAAGTCATGCTTTCCCCACAGTACGACACTTGATAATCGAACATGGAGTCAGAAGAAAGACCTGCTAAATTGAGGAAGCTGCATCACGGGACAGGCGTAGGTAATGCTGAAAAAGGTGATCCTCCATCTTCCTTAGGCAAGGTTGGAGACTCGAACGGATCATCAGTCGAGGAACCACCCTTCACGGCAACGGAAACTATGGAAACGGATGCAACCCTGAATGAAGAAAATGAAGGCGACAATTCGGCACCCAAATTATCAAAAAACCAACTCAAAAAGCAACGTCGGCTTGAAAAGTGGGAGTCTGGCCGCGAAGACCGCAAAGTAAAGCGTAAAGAAAAAATTAAAGCCAAGAAAGAACGCAGGAGACAGGCCTGGGAAGAGAGCCGAGCTGAAGGCAGCACAGTAAGAGCCCCACTGTCACGGCCTCCGAGGCGTGGTGATCCTGTTGGAACCCAAGTCCCCATCACCATCATATTCGATTGCGACTTTGATGACTTCATGCATGATCATGAATTGAAGAGCTTAGGACTACAAATCACGCGTAGTTACTCGGATAACCGAAAAGCCCCATTCCGCTTCCATATGGCGATTAGCAGCTGGGGTGGTAAGCTACGGGAGCGATTCGATGGCGTTCTGGCGAAGCAGTACACAAGCTGGAAAGGCTTCAGGTTCCTCGAGGAGGATTTTGTGAAAGTTGGTGAATTGAGCAAGGATTGGATGAAGGGACCTCAGGGGGGTACTATTTCAGGTGCTTTGGCAACTGGGAACCAAGCTGAAGATGGCGAAGAGAAGGGGTCTGAAGAGGAGGGCGAAGTGGTCTACCTGTCCGCCGAAAGCGAGAATACGCTCGAGAGGCTGAAACCGAACAGCACTTACATCATTGGTGGTCTGGTTGACAAGAACCGACATAAAGGCTTGTGTAATAAAAGGGCATTGAATCGTGGTATCAAGACTGCGAAGCTTCCTATTGGCGAGTTTCTGCAGATGAAAAGCCGGCAGGTTCTGGTCACGAATCACGTCTTGGAGATCATGCTTAGATGGCTGGAGTTCGATGACTGGGGAAAGGCATTCATGGAGGTTCTTCCGAAACGAAAGGGGGGTATGCTGAAGAACAGTGGTGACGACGGCGATGCTGAGGAGCGGGGTACGCCAGAAGAGGATGAGGATGAGGAGGTACAAGCACAAGCTGAGGGGCATGATGGCATGTCAAAGAAAGATATTGTGGAGCAGGCCGAGGAGTGATGATATTATTGTACTCTTCTCACCCTAAGAAGAGAGACAGTCTTCAGGGTCAAGATAGTTTTGTCGCATGCACATTCACAGCTGCAGCCTAACGCTGACTAGCGACAAACAAGCTTTCTGGAGCCGCGCTAGGGCTTGTGTTGGCGGGAACACAGCCGCTTGCATGCCCATGATTCTAGGCAAAAGCAAGCATAGGTATCGTGAGAAATACTACAATGCACCTAATTCCAATTTTCTGAGATGATACTTGATCCTACCCAGAGTGCATTCCAAAGCCATGACAATAAACATGGCTTGGCGAATGCTCACGTCCTGCCATGTCAGCCCACCATGATTAATCCCAGACGAACACAACGTCACCGCCCCCAGCACCTGCAGATCACCACCCACCCAGCCGCACGAACACACTCACGCACAAGCGACCCATAACGGCGCTCCATCGCAGTCTCACATTTCCTGCCAGCCCGGCCACACTTGCGCCGCCCATGCCGAGCACAGCAGACTCCTCCACCTCGCCCGATCACCCCTCCTCCTACTTCACCTACCCCGTATCCTACGCCGTCAACGGGCTACTACGTCGCCTCAACTCCGAAACCTCACCCAAAGCTGTGCGCGCGCACCCTCTGCAACAATCTAGCAACCCCTCCCTTTCGCACACCATGAACAGTGTCTTCCAACCACCGCGACGGAAAGCGAGCCCATTCCAGCCGCCACCGCTCACACCTTTGACATTGCGTGGATATAAGAGTAGTACACGGGAAGCAGGAAAGCTCTTGAGTAGAGAATTGGCCGAGGAGATTAGGTTGCTGGTGCCCCCGCGCCTGCAGCTGGTAGATGGCTGGGAGCTGGCCTATAGCTTGGAGCAGAACGGGGTGTCACTGGCGACATTATATAAGAAAGCGGAGGAATACAGAGGAAAAAGAGGTGGTTTCGTGCTGGTTGTGAGAGACGCTTCTGGCGGTGTATGTTCTCTCGTTGTTATATTACCCATTTCAAGCTTGCTTACAAGACAAGGTATTCGGCGCATACCTCTCAGACGCTCCACACCCACAATCATCCTTCTTCGGGAATGGCGAGTGCTTTCTCTGGCGCGCACATGTTCTACCATCCCTCCCCGATCTTTCGAGCCTGCCACCTCCTCCGTCCGCTGATACAACCAATGCTGTACGAATGACAACCATCGCTTCATCTACAAAGGGTGGTGCTTTGAGCCCGCCAAGCTCACTACATGCGAGCCGAAGTGGGACGAGCACACCTGAACGAATAAGATTTAAAGCATTCCCATACAGCGGAGTGAACGACTACATGATATTCTGTGAACAGAGCTATCTCAGCGTAGGAGGAGGGTGAGCCACACCCCAATTCACCAGCATACGACACGTAGCTTACATCGAATAGTGACGGTCACTACGGCCTATGGTTAGACGACAATCTCGAGAACGGCGTCTCTAGCACTTGTCTCACTTTCGGTAATGAGCCCCTCAGCGACGAAGGACAGAAATTCGAGGTTCTAGGAGTTGAGCTTTGGTATATCGGCTCATAGTTTCCTCTTGTCTGTCACCCTCAGTAAAAAAAAGGCTTTGCTCTGGAGTTGGCGTTATGGTCGTAGCAATGGAGGCTTTCGCACGCAAAACGGTTGAAATGGCCCTGAAGCAGAGATACGACTTTTGAGTCCGGAAATGGGTTTTTGGTTCGTTTGATATCCCTGGGAAATAGCATATCTGGTCTCTCGTATCTAATGCACGCATCATTCAAATGCTGATCCGCCTTGAGACGGTGTCCATCAGGTATACTATGTAGGCTGCTGCTCCGTTACACTTCAAGCTTGTGTAATTGGTCTGCATTCAAGTATGAGAGATGATGTGATTAGTCTGCTCAGGGTGAGTAATGCTTCTTCGATTCCTGCGTTGCGTCACAGTTGCTGTAATTCATGCGGTCGTCGTTCCAAGCATTTTCTAAGAGGCACAGAGCTGACCACATCCAGATAGCCATTCATTGGGGTACCATACTTGACGGTTGATCTGAGGAGGAGAATAACACCGTAGAACTTTCCATTAGATATCGATCCAGCTCCATAAGTACGCAATTATTAGCCTAAAATTGCCTATTGGTTGGTTACGAAATCTGAAGCGTTCACTTTATTGCTTACCCTAACGTAGATCCATGGACACTTGATCAGTGACCTCATGATTTCTGTATTTCATGCTAATTCGAAGGCATAGATTATCTAATCCATAGAGATAAATAGTTAACATTTCCGGATGGCTAAGTTTACTAGGGCTTGTCAGCTTGTATTGACATAGGTGCAAGAGGAAAGTCTAGTATGCCAAATGCTGTCATTAGGCCTCTTGTAGTAATTACCTTACATTTAGAAGCTTTAGGATGCTCGATATTGGACTATATAAGGCCTCTATTGTGGACAGCCTTGTTTCTTTCTATATTCTACAGTCATCCAACCACCAAGAACCTACAATGCCTAATGCGCGAATCTGGGATCGAGCTTCGAAGGACAAGCAGCCGTCATTATTTATGTAAACATATCCGTACTACCAAGTGAGACATTCGCGCATATGCCAAGCTTACGACGGAAAGTCGCTCTCCTGTAGCTCAGCCCCGGAGCCAATGAGGGGCCTTCAAAGTCGCCTTCCGATTGGCTGCAAGACAGCGGAAGGTCACCGACCTGATCTCGAATCCAATAATGAAATCCTTAAGACGGGAGAAACGTCCCATGAAAGGCTTGACACGTCCGAGTCTGCCTGATCTTGGCATCCGCCTTGTTTTCGCTTTTCCTGCTGGTAACAAGAGACAGAATGCATTACCATCGCGGTTCTTGTATCGAGTCGGACTGGCAGTTAGTACATTCAGTCGCCCTTGATGGAGGAATTCTCTGTGATCCCACTATGGCGTTGCCTACTCCGCCATCCAGGTTTTATCCCATCACCTCCGGATTGGATATTACGCAGCTGTGCTCAACCGGAGTGCTTTCCACTCAGACACCGACGCACGAGGCAATTGAGCCTCGTTTAAGCCTTAGTAATGCGACTCAGCGACGGTAGGGTTCATGGAATTAGCTATCTGCATCTCTCGCTACTTTCTCCAATGGCAAGACAAGTTTACCTCACCGGATTTTTCCTCGGATCCTTGCGAGGGCTGAGTTACCCAGGCATATATTATCTCTTCGACGAATGCGAAACCCAGTTGTGCGGACGGAGAGCGTTGCCGCCCAATGGTAGTAGGATCCGAGTTCGATGAATCAGTTCGATGAATCAGTTCGATGAATCAGTTCGATGAATCAATTCTCGACTTCTGCCGGATAATGTCTCCGAGCTGGCCTCCTGAGGCAGAATCTGGTACTCTGGGTGGCATCCAGAAGTATAAGGAGAGCGGTGCTTCCCAGCATCTGGGTGTCTTTCTTCTATTAAAACAAGTCTCTCTATTCATACCATCGCTGAGATACCAGAAACACCCCTCTCCACAAGAAAACGTTCTCCACTACCAAAAACCCTACATCAATCACATTCATCCATACCCGCAATGTCTGCCATCTACTCCAACACTAGCGACTACTCAAAAATCAGTAAAAAGTTTCAAGGATTCTCATTCCAAGTGTTGAAGCGTAAGTGCCCTAAGCCCCATATTTCATTTAAGTTTGGATGTGTTTGACTGACCTTATTTGTGCAGTTTCATTTCGCTTCTCTATCGCAAAGATGAAGCTCAACGATGCCAGCTATCTCAAAGTTCTTCCCTCTCGAGAGATGGTTTACCCACTCGGAACGAACCTTCGTACGCAAGAAGTCAAGAAGTCGAATCCCGAGCCTGCCCCTCGCGATGGCGGATATCGTCCAACTGGACCTATGCCTGACGGTTGGGGACATCATCTCTCATTCGCGTTAATGGGACTGGTCCCTAACGAATACAACGGTCTCTTGCAGTAGGATCTCACAACTTGTATCTTCTTTTGGTTAGAGGAGGATGGGAGAGCTAGAGGATGTGATGTACTAGACACGGTTTGGTTTTGTTTGATGGACGGAGTGAGATGATTTTCCAGTTGGCTTGATTTGTTTCACAAGCACATTGCTTTTTACCTCTGAAGGAGCTGTAACCAGAAGCTTGCTATTATGTATACAAAGAAATTCAAGTACTTTTCTCCCTATCGAAGATTTTGTTAACCCTTTTGGGTTTCGTAAATACACGTGTACTCGATTAGGGCAGTTATGTGAAGTGATTTTCGCGAAAATGGGTACGAGTAAATCACTTGAGGACCTCGCCAGCCCTTGCACTAGGAACACTATAAGAGAACAGTGTACTTTATGGGCTTTCTATCTCAATATGAGAGCTCCTATTAAGCCAAGTGTTAGCATATCAAGAACTTAGCTGCGCGTTTTTCTAATTAGCCATATTATTATAGAGAATTTCTACGGTCAACTAGCGTTCTCCATACTTTGTAGGAGGTATATGTATTTTTCTCCAACTAATAAAAATTAAGTAGGTCAGTTCAAGTCCAGATTTTATAGTTTTGCTCTTTGAAGCACACACACACAACCAGAAACGTGGGATTTCTCGCATCCAGTTCGCTATCGTCAAAAGGACGTCGTGCTTGGTGTTGCTGTTGAATGAAGGACTTATACATTCATCGGGCATTGGCCCGTGTTCCTAAGAATCTCACGGAATGTCTTCACTGCATTGGCGGCAATACTAGCCCTCCGAGTTATAAGACCAGACAATTACAACCTATCGAGAGATTAAGCAACTCTTTTCGGCTCTAGAAATGGTATATAGAGGCTCATAATAAATAGAGTTCGTTTACTGAAGACACAACAACGCCACCATCATTCCTGTCGTATTATGGGAGACTACAAGGAATAAATATGTCGTGATTTTTCAATGGTGGAGAACATGTAAATGATACGCTGTACATCCCCGTCTAAGTATACATGCCCGCTTTGAAGATCCAGGATGTAACCTTTGGGGAAACTCTACTGCTTGTGATCTCGGACTATAGCAGGCAACATATAAAGATAACCAGGTCAACGCTGCATTTGTACTGCATATGAAAATGACACAAACAGTTTCCCCAGAATATCTAAGTTACGGAAATTTTTAGTAGGAATATAGGTGAGACATGCAGAAGCCCATTAGTTTGGACACGGAAACAAGCGAAAAACAATCGAACCCGACTTCATGAGGGACTTGCTTATAGAGCTACTCCAAAAGCTTCCTATAAGGAAACCAACGTAGGATATCGAGAAACTAGTGGCAAACTTATCTAAAGATGAGTATTAGAGTGATGAGAGCATTATATAACCACAGAGCTTTCAAAGTGGGACAGGCAACCGTAGGTGGTTTTCTTTCTTTCCCATGTTTTCTTATAGATCATAGTGCGTATCGAACTTTTCCTAGATCGACTGTAATCAGTCTATTGAGACATTGGAAATTACAGTTCCTGATCTTGCACTTCATCGAAAACAAGAAATAAGTATTAGTCGTTGCTAAGAATCTTGTGATAGCTGATTGTAGTCAATAATTCAGAAGCCCAAGACATTGAATACGGCAAGCCTGTTCGATGAAGAAGAAAATCTAGGAACCATATGATCAGACTGTATCATGAATTGAATGACAAAACCATAGAATAATCCAGTTTCATATATTCACATGAAAATTTACATGGCCTGGCTCATTCCGAACTAAGCTTGAGAGGCTAAGTCACAGGTTTCCAACGTGGCTATCACGATATACAAAACTAAGCTCGCCTTGTCTATAAAAGCAAAACCATTAGCCAAACTTGGCGCTGAAATTGGGGGCTGTTTCAGATCGGAACTGGCTTGCATGTAACCTGATCTAGATATGTTCATCGCTTGGTGCTAATGAATAATAAGAAAGACAGTCTGCTGTGGACGAGTCTTTCTATACCGCTAAGAATCAAATAATGGGACAAATGCTCCCTTTTTTTAAAAAATCTATTTCTGCCATTATCTTAATGCAGGAATCAAAATATCATCATACTTAATTCCTGAATGGCATAGTTAATATACACGTCCTTCCACTCAACCATACGCATATGGCTTCCTCATATGGTTGACTTGTTAATTCATCTTGTAGCCTCTGGCAATCCAAAGCTATGTTGAAGTTGAAGTTGAAGTTGAAGTTGAAGTTGAGGTAATCCGACAGCTAGTGAGCCTTATCCAAACTTGAACAGTATTTAGTCTACCATACCGATATTCTGGTTGCTCAATTAGGAGGATGTTTGAATAATTTATTGTAGTGTATATGAATAATTCAAACAACACTAAAAGCGAGGAAATGTAGCTCGAAGACGCCGTTTCACTACAGTAATTACTGCTTCCATTATGGCTGATAAATAGAAACATTATGGACAGCAATGTCAGGTAAAACAGATCAATGGCCAGAAATTATGTATATCATCACAGCAACAACAAGTCAAGATCACTTACTCAAGCACTCCCACCTCCACTCAACCGTACAATCGAAATGGCATTGCCTCTAATATAGGCTTGTATATACTTTACATTATTTGATGCACGACACCAGTCCGGTGGCAGTTAGTGTTAAAGGGCTGCATGGGGCATTGGATTAGATTGAAGCCGCGTTTATCTGTAGCGGGGAAGTTCTTTGCCTCTTTTCTCCTTATTTTTTTGGTTGACGTAAGGAAGGTTAAGGGGAGGAGACACCTCTCGCACTGGATAGGTGCTGCGCCTAGAGTGACTGTAAACATCTTGAGTTAGCTGCATAACTACAAGCAGCCATACTCCTGAATAATCACCCTTATATGTGTATCTTCAAATTTGATTTCAGGCGCCTGTTCGAACTTGATACGATTCCACCGAACGAATACGAATACGAATATAAAAATAAAGTGAGCACTTTGGAATGAGATTGCTAAGGCATGGCTGTACGAGACTAGTATAAGTGGTCTGTAAGCGGTACTGGGCTAAAGGCTTCAATGGGGGAGGGGCTCTCCACTGGTTGCAGCAGGTGCTTCCCAAGGTAAGTTTATTTTCTCACTTTCGTTTCCTGCCATAATTTTTATTTACGATGAAGCGTTGCTTATACAGTGATTGATAGCTCCTACGAAAATTAGCTCATAATAGCAGAGCATCAATATATTGACTAAAAGCATGACCGTAAAAGGGAACCGGTGTGCCAATCTCGTCTTCGAGCTTGCAAGAATTCCTAAAATTTTCTTTCCATAGTTTTGAACGATTACAATCCACAGCCGGAGAGGTTGTTTTCTGGTATGCTAGCCTTTCAAAAGAGACCGTACAAAACAGAAGACCGATAGCGCCTCCAAAGTTGCATTTTCCATTTGAAGACGAACTTGCATCCATTTACCTACATCCGGACATTACCCCATATCAAACACCACACTAACATTTCAGCAAGACACCGCTACCCGCCAACCAGCAAACGCGCTCTACTCAGTCTCAGCCCGTCATCTAACCAGTCCGCCTTCAAGCCAAGCAGCACCGGGCGAACAAACGTTACCGCCC
>Ga0247757_10000411_pt1 | contig 35948 bp, 29 predicted proteins | sample UWRJL126311R4_FD_180929 | JGI IMG/M metagenome (GOLD analysis project Ga0247757, IMG submission 180929) | Plant litter microbial communities from Arlington Agricultural Research Station in Wisconsin, United States - UWRJ-L126-311R-4 | ecosystem: Environmental > Terrestrial > Plant litter >... | reverse complement strand
AAAAAAAAAAGCGAAATCATGACCTGTCCAGCTGCATTTAGTATGGGTGAATCTACCTCGGACGATGGAAGGAGGTGCGTCTCGCCGACTGTGAGGCGGCTTGGCTTCACCAAGAAGCATCTCGGGGACCGTGAATCGTGACACGCTCTGGACTTTCGCTCCTTATTGAATATGCGAGCTGACAAGTTCACCTAGATATATATATGTCAATAGTACTATAACGTTGCCTACTGAAATCTACCATCATTCTTTCGCTTTGAATAGCACGGCCTGATCAACCTACGGAAACAGCGTCTTCACTTTGTCGTTCTTCAAAATAGTAGCGTGCCCGATTAAGCCAATAAAGAAGGAAATTGGATTGGAGATAAACCTGAAACAGCTTCCTCAGCCAGCACCTGGGGAAAAGAGGACAGCACAGAATGGATAAGACCATGTTGCCAATATTCACGCCATTTCCACGTCTTCTGACAACATCACAGAACTTCCGCACGTGCCCCAATTAATCACATCATTGTTGGAAAGATGTTCATCATTCCCCGCCCCTGGCTCTATAAACAGTCGTTTGGCCATCTGCATTACGCCTTTTCATTCCGTTCAGTCCCCACCCGCCATTTCCTAACAAATCCAAGAGTAATCATAGCCGGTACCGAACAAAAGCAGGCGATCCGGCCACCGCCATGCGAGTCTAGGTATATAAACGCCTCGAGCAACAAAATCCCACTTATACATGACCGTAACATCGTTAAAAAGGCCGTCTTCTAACGCCGATAGACAATACGTCTTGTTTAATGACCGGGAATGTCTCCCGTAACGCTCCCGTCCAGCGACAGTACTGCACTTCCCCGTCGGTTCGCGAAGTGTTCGGAGCTGTATCCGTGGAAACTTTCTCCACTACCTGTCCTCCTCAACTCAGGCGCGTTCTGCATGTCTACATCTTGAGGACTTTCGCCACGACTTCGCGGCGGCCCCATGGTTCCAGCACTTGTTCTCATTGGTGCCGCAGGTGGGACGCCCGCACTGCTGATTTGCTGCGCAAGCGACGGCTTCTCAGCGAGGTTGTTGAGCATGGCTCGACTTGCATCCAACATCGAGACTGCATAATCGAGGAATTCTGCTCGCTTACTCGACACGCTCAGTGTCCATCGGTATTCCTGGAGACGTGTCTTGTAAAACTCGGCTTCCTCCTGTGCAGGTGCCGTAGCCCACAAGAGCGAGCCAAAGGTTCCGATAAGAGTGAAATTGATTTTTGAAGCAAAATACCAGAATGCTTGTAAGTGTTCTGGCCTCAGACGGTTGACAAAGTCCATGGCTGAGATGAGTCGTGTCTTAGCTGCACTACGGCACATGAAGAAGCCATACGGATCATGATCTGAGGTAAGCGATTGGACGATGCGCCGATGAAGAGTGATCTCCGTTGCAAAGTAGGCGAGGTGCAAGGATCCTGGCCGTGTTAATGGAGGACATGGCAGGTGTACATCGCTAACATACCTAACGAGGAAAGCTTGCTCTTGGTCGGCGCATTCATCCTAACGTTTGCAGGAAGCCGTTCGTGCCATTGCCGAAGCTTAATTTGTACCGGTTTGGCTCGAGCAAGAATCAGGTCTGTCGAGCTTTTTCCAGCGTTCTTGAAGTCTTGGATGGCGACTTGAGTATAGAACGTGTCCATCACTTCGGCCATGATCTGGGTCAACCCGATCATCTGTGCAAACAAGGTCTGGCCTCGAATATTCTCTTCCTGCTGCTCTTCACTTTCTTCCTGGTGTGTGTCGTACCCATCACCCTCTTCCTTGAAATCATCATCCATGATCGGCTGCACGGCCCAATTCGCGCTGAATATATGCGAAGGGCGACCGTGAATCAGCGAACTCCATTTGTCTTGCATATACAACGCCCATGCGATGCGCTTCCTCAAGCCACCTTCCCATCTCGGGATCGACCAGCCCGAGCAATCAAGATGCAATCCAAGCTCTTGCCCGATGGCAACCAGTTGTGTTGTCAGACTCCAAGAATCCGACTCTGGTCGTTGCAGCAGCAACAGCCCAGCCTGGACGGTGGACAACTTGGGCTTTTCCATACTTCGTGCCAAGGAGCTCATGGCCAACGCTTCGAGACGTGATGCATCGGGCTTCGGAAGCTTTTCGAGTCTCGGATCGAGCGACCACCAATTGAGAGCAAGTATGTACATGCCGGCCATAAGAGAAGGAGTGAAGGAACGATCGCCATTTCGGTACCTCTCGACGAAAAGATGTTTTTGGATGATGGGGAAGCTCGGGTGGACTACGCGAAAATAGAGATCAAGCAAGGCAGGGCCATGTGGGTGAACACACTGCTCTACATGATTTAGTGTGTCGGCATCTTCGCCGTAGTCTTGTGTGTTTTCATCAGGCAACATGATGAAACACTCATGATCGTTGACACGCCGCAGGGTACCAAGGTCAAAAGCAGACTCGTTACGGGTATCGAAATGGGATAGTCCAATGAGTAGTGAGTCGAAGGGAGAGCTTAGACCAATATATCTGCTATGCTGACGTCGTTGAAGACCAAGAGTCTCTCCAAGATGCGGTATGTGGACAGTGCCCAAAGAGGGCTGGCGTGGTGGTGGGCTGGGAGCGGTGGCAGTTATCGTGGGCGTCGGCAACGCTAGTGGAGGCGGCTCTGCGTCAACCGGTTTGCTAGCTCACGTTAGCGGGGCACGAATCGATAACGGCGGGTGATGACGGAGATATTGTAACGTCACTCTATACTGGGAGCCAGCGCCATGGCAAGTTACCGCGGAGGGGAGGGCACCATTCGCAGACAGTGAGACGTGCCACGGCGCCACGGTAAGGAGCAAAAGGCACTAGCAGATCCAGGGACTAGCACGGCATGCTCTCGAGAAAGCGGGAGCCCTGCGTTAGGTGCAGCATGAACAGTACATACCTCTTTTTCTGGCCGCTGGGCGAGTCCTTCTTCGTCTCGTCAACCACCTTGCGTTTCCGGGGTAGGGGGCTCTGGACAAAAGTACACTCTTGCTTGTGGAACTCGCACAGCACGCAGAGCACGGCGCCCTCGTGGATGACGCAGCGGCTCTTCCTTCGGCGACAGGCGTCGCAGGGCCGCTCTCTTCTGGTGCGGATGTTGGCGGTAGGACCGGCGGTAGAAGATACAGGCTTGCCCAAGACGACGTTCTCCTTGCCTGGTAATGGCTTGTGCTGCTTTTTGGGGCGTGCAGCGGCGATTGGGATGGGAGCCGGACGCGGCATTGCAGGCTGAATAGCCACGGCGGTCGTCATATCGATGTCGGACAGGCTCGACCTGGAACGATGAGATAAGGGTGCAGCGTTGCTAGAGGGTCGAGTCGGGTGGGCGGGAAGCTGCAGCAACGAGCAAGCGTGGAACGGACTGGTGGACTTGGGCAGCGTCGAGGGCGGAAGCCAGTCACACGGCGTTGCTGTGTGTGAAGCTCCAGATCGGGACGTCAACCGGCTTATCGCGTGGGAGATGCGTCTGGCGGGCGCTGCGACGCACAAGACAGGCTCCCGCAAGAGGTTAGAGAGATAAGGGGAGGGGACAAGTCCGCGGTCAAGGGCCCAGATTGCCTGTGATGGCAGCGAGGAGGATGAGGTGGTCGATGGAGCGCGCCGTCATTGAAGGGCCAGCGAGTCAGTCGGCCAGCCTGTCCTCCAGACGCACTCTCCGTCTCTCTCTCTCTCTCTTCCGGTCGTGACGTGCGTCGCAGGTGGTTCAGAAGGGCTTGGCGGACGGGGAGGCGGGCAGCGGGGACGAGGGGCAGGGCATGGCCTCGGGATTCGAGGGTGGGAGGACTGGCAGGCAGGCTGGACGGGGTGGACGGGCAGTGAATTGAGATGGCAGTTGCTCCCAGCGCGCTCGCGCACTCTTTTTGAGCGTTCACGCCTGCGTGCATGAGTCTCCAGGCCCGTGCAGGCCGCAGTGCTTGCCGTAGCGCTGCAGCGTTTACGTGATGGATATCCGCGCAAAGGGGCTAGCAGGCCTGGGGGAGCACAGGGCGATAAGCCGCCGCAGACAGCCAATGGCCGCCAACGCGCGCGTAAAAGCATTAGACATGGCTGATAACGGGCCAGGCGGACGAGCCGTGGCCTTTTGCTTTGCGCGCAGCTGGGCTGGGGGCTGGGGGCTGGGGGTGGGCAGTTGCTGTCGCTGTGCAATGCTGTCGCTGTGCAATACATAGGCCAAACCCCTCGCGGATCTGCACGTCAGCGGTATCTGCCGTCCTTGTATTGCGCACTGCTTGGTCCCTACAGCCGGTGTGTGTCCTGTGTGTCCTGTGTGGAACACCTGCATACATGTATACATCTGTCTGCGGTACCAGTCCCATCGCCTGCCACCCGCCAGTAGGTACACGTTCCCTCCTTCTCACCGCCCTACCACCCTACCACCCTACCACCCCTCGCCCCTCGGAATACCGCTGTCCTCTCCCGACCGTCCCCGCCAGCCCCTGCAAACACCCCAAGGTGTCGGCGGGTAAGCTAGCCCTACCTGCCTGTCCGTGGCATTTAACCGAAGCCCTGATTCGCCAAGCCGCGCCAATCTGCCCACTGCTCGCCTGCCCATCTACCGGGCAACCCACAATAAACACCACATTGTCCCCAGATGACCCTTTACCATTCACCACTCCCTGCCACGCTTGCCCGTCGACGCGTGCGGACACACTGCACTACCGCCGTGCTACTGGGGTGTGCCTGCTCCGCCCACGCCCACTGGCCCAGTACCCCAAGCCACTCGAGCGTTGAACGTTGGTCTTAGCAAACCGTTTCCTAAGCCTTTCTTTTTTCCATGTGATAACCACCACATATGCCCATCATTCTCGGCCCGATCTGCGATAGGAATACGGTCACGTGCGCACTACCTCCCTGGGTCATCGTGACTTCGCACACAGCGCATCTCCGGACCGAGGTGGCTGCATCTCGATAAGACTGCTTAGTGCAGCGAGTAGATATCTATCGCGTTCGTTAACTTGGCTGGCGCCATGCCTACCAACGAGCTGTGCAGCACAAGCCCCCCGAATCTGCTCGCCGGCATCTGTCGAAAGAGTTTCTGCGAGTTCTTCGACAACGGCCCATCGGCCTCGTCGCGTATGTAGAGCCGGTTCCGCGTCGAAGCCTCTATTCTCCTCCGATAAAACCGCAACCCTCGATGTATTCCGTCCACCGGCGGCGATACAACGGGGAAGTCGAGCTTGTGCTGCATTCCGCTTTTGGGCGACAGAACCCCTGTAGGCCCTAGGCGCGGTGACGACGACCCTGCTTCTCCCACCATGAAATCCGTCGTGGCAGCACGGGTGAAGAAGTGGCCAGAATCGCGCACTTCGTTGGGCACGCTTTCGGGCAGTGTCTGGACCGACGCTTTTCTACGGATTTTCTTCCTCGGCGCGGACGAGGTTTGCGGCGTCTCGGAAAAATCCATAAAGTTCATCTTGGGCACTTGGGGCGCCTCCCTGTTCTTATCGGTTGATTGCCTTGCCACTTCCATATCCGTGTACACCCGACGCAAAGCCGTTACATCAACCGACTCGAATACGGCCGGTCTTTCTTTCTTGCCAGACTTGAGCAACAGTGTCCATCCTGCAAAAAGCGACGCATCATAGCTGGCCTTGTGATTGTCTTGCAGGTGCTGTCGGAAGCGCTGACCGGAGAAGTACAACCTTTGGTTGCAGTTCCGGAAGTTGTGCATAGCGATGTGCTCTTTTAGAACCGCACCCTTGACTTTGCCGTCACCTTTGACGAGACTTTCATTGCAATAACAGCACACTGCCTCGAGATTCGGCCGAACTCCAGCAGGGTATATCGTATACTGCATCCCAGGCAGGAAGCTACACGACCACATGGTGCAGATCGGGTGCAGCTTGCGTGCAACAGCAAGATTTTCGTAAGTCCGGTCGCAATAGCGGCATCTGTGAGGGAGGTATCTACACCGCGAATCAATATGGGCAAATGCAAACGAGGACGAGATGCCATACGGAGAATGGTCCGTCTTCTGAGGTCCAACAACTTCGTGGCTAAGTCGTGCAGCCCACCAAGACATCATATCCAACCCTTTTGCAAAATGACCGGCGACATGTTCAGTACGCTCTTGGTAAGTCGGGAATGTGAGTCCACAAAAACCACAGTGCAATGCCTGGTGACCTTGCTTTAACGGCAAAGGATGTCGCCATGCTTCCAGTAGCTCAGTCAGCCGGAGAGGCTTTTGTCCTGGACTAACTTTGTGTTCTTGCGAAATGTGTTGCAGAAAATGATCTTTCCTACTAAAAGTCCGTTCTGAAAGAGGTTTCGCTTGGCAAGAGAGATAGTTGTGATCAGCTAGATGGGAAGGGCTAGGTTTGCTTTTCTCGCAAAAGGGGCATCGGCCTGGAAATTCGCCTGTGCGAGGGCAACATACCCACAATTCATCGGGGATGTGTATGGTTTTTTCGTGATTCATCCATTCCGTTTGACTGTGAAATCTCTTGTGACAAAACGTGCAAAAGAACCTTTGGCGCTTGCCGGATTTCATCTCTGGAAGAGGCGGCTTCTTCTCGGGTTGAGAGCGACCGCTTGCATCGTCCAGAGCGCCAATCGACTTTGACTTCCTGGGCTGCTTGGCTCGCCTCTCATCTGCCAGGCTGCCACTTGTACTCGGGCGGGACATTGCACCATCTGCAACGCTTGCACCAACACTTGCGATTGACTTTGGTCTTTTGATGCTGTTAGCGTCTAGCCCGTCGCCACCAAGAATCCATGCTAGCTTGGGCTTCGCTGCCATTTGTTCATACGCCATCTCGTCAGTGACCCTTGATGGAAGCAGTTCTGCCGCCTCCTTTTCCTCTCTAAATCGTCGTAGCTGGTCTTCGAGTCTTCGCGCTTTCTCTTGTATTTGGGCGAGCTCTTGTTCGGCTAGCTCTCGATAACCAGTCTTCTTCTCTGGCGAATATTCTGGAAAATCCATATGAAATGGCTCCGTCCATATTGTCTCGACCTCGATCGTTCTGCTGGTTGTTGGCCTTTCCGGTGACTGGACCGCAGCATGCTCCGACAACAGGGTTTTGATTTTAGTTAGCTCAGGCATTTGAGGACGTGCATTGGTCCTTTTCGATTTCGACACAACACTATATGACGTGCCTGTGGAATCTGGTGCGCTTCCAGACGTGTAGAACGTACGTCTACCTTCTGAGTTCGCATCGTAGGACGTTTCACGGGAATGGCCTCGACGTTGCGGAGCCTGAGCATCGCTACCGAAGCTTTGAGGGGTTTGTCGCTTCAGTGCGGCGTTGATGGCTGGAACTGAAGCCGGCTCGTCTTCCAGCGGAGCGCTCAGATAACGTTCGATGGACATTCTGCTAGATGTTTTTGAGGAAGCGATCCTGGCGGCAGTCTGCAGCTGGCTAAAGAAAACTGGCAGAGCTCCCCTATCCTCCACGCTATCCATTTTGGAAGACTCTTGTTTTTGTATAGGCAATGCCACCTCTGACATGCATTAGTGAATATAAAATTTTGTCTCGAGACACGTTACCTGACCGCTGCCTTCTCAGGCGATGAGCGTGAAACCAACTCTTCATTCCCTATGTTGGCTAATGGGTAAACAATAGATGCACACAAGTCGCTCACGATTAGAAATTGTCCGTAACCCAGAGGATGTAATGGCGCTTTTACGTTCGCCTCCGTGAGCTATGCTTGAGGGAAAGGCCGTTGGGACAGATTTAGCCTACGATGAAGGAGTGTCAAGTTTTCTGGTACCGAGCCATGGGTTGGACAACACAGCCCAAGGTAAGCGACCGAATAGGAATACAGAAAAGAAGCTTGAACATGTTCCAGAATGTCGAGCCAGGGTGGCTGAGTGCCTGAATTACATTATGCCTAGTCTTTTCGGTAGGCCCAGGGCTTCCGAAGATGGGGAGTCGAAAGTAACAGCCGATGAGAATGCCTCTCAAAGAGGGTCATGATATGCGTGTCGCATGACGATTCGCACTGAAAGCTGGGTCTGTGTATTGCAAACAATATTGCACCACTTGCTAAAGACAGGAAAGGTCGGAAAGCAATCACATCACGCACGTCTTTGCCACCGCCAATTCGAGGCTCTCTCTGGACTGGGATGAGAAGAAAAGCGGAAAAGAATACTAAATCGGTGCGCCAGATGTTCAATCGAATCTGTAGGTCGAAAGGGGAGGGATAGGTGGGCAGTCGGGTTCACGCTGGTTGAATAAAGTATACAGCCAGAACGCGGCTGGCGTCCAAGCCGTATGCTGCCTGTCGTGCGCCACTCTGGTGGTAAACGTTGAGTAGATGATGGCGAAAGTGGACCGCGAGACAAGGGTATAGATGATGCAATGATTGGAAGAGTACACAGATGGCTAGGTGAATTTATCCTGATCAGTTTGAAACCGTTGGGGCTACAAGCAAGGGGCAATGCTGCACATGGATTGCGGGGAAATCATCTAGCCGGATTGGGGAGCTCACTGTTTAGACACCCTTCATGCGGTGCGGTTTTCTAGAAGCCGGTCTCCGTTCGGTCGCGGAGATGGACAGGGGTATTAAAGCATGCCTGGATCATTCTGAAGCATTATAGCAAGCATTACACAGAGGCTGTATATTGCAGTAGACATACACAAATGCCTTGAGTGCGGAACCGGTGAGTTGCCGAACTCCCTTCCTCCAGGATTTCGTGCATGTCATCAGACCATACTTCAAAGAAACAGCATGATGAAATAATCGGTTCATGATTCAAAGCCGCTGTTTCCACACAGAGTTCCTATATCCGCGCCTATGTACAGAGCCGAGAGTCCTCGACAGTCCAAGACGTACCATTCACGCCATAGCAAACGCTAGATAAGTGTGGGGGTTTGAATCGAGTCATACATTTCGCCGTCATCATATCGTCATTACACGGTTCTAAACGGATTCGCTCAAGATGGAGAGGCCGAGAAGATATTGCTAGAAAGCTCCAAGCACATGCTCGCCATGCGAAGCGTGGACCGATGCTGGGCATCCAAGTTTGCAACAGGTGCAAGAGGGTTATGACACAATTCAATGCATCGCTGGTGGCTGGTAGTTAATCGGGCGCCTGCTCAACGTCAGTAAGGATCTTATGTAGACAAAAGCTGGCTTACTTGAAGAGTAGGATGTGAGGCTCTGGCTCATGCACCTCATAGTGTTCCCATCCTAGGCTCTGTACGACTGTCAGTACTTGTGTAGACCCGAGTAGTGCTTGCTGCATACCTGGGTAATGCCCAGAGCCCGCCACTCCTCCTCCCACAGCAACTTGAGCGTGCCTCTACTGCCATCAAAGTAGTCTTTGGGTATGACCTTGAGCATTTGCTTGGGGAGCTGCACATGTCTATATTCATACTGCTCATCCGAGTACCTATGCATTTGGTTAGCGGGGCTGCTGCGACGCGCAACCGAGTGTAAACAAACATACCTAGCGGAATAGTGGATAGCTTCTATGAACTCATCCAATTTCTCTCGCTCGAGCTCGGTGAGCGGGCGAGGCTTCTTGTTACGACGCGTAAAGTCGATGTCCATGTCGGCGGCCATGGTGCGCATGTGCAGCTCGGACTCGTGCAGCTGGGTCGTGTGCTCGTGTAGCGGGGTTCGCGTGAGGTTGATGGCGCTCGAGCGGGGCAACTTGCTTGGTTATAGGCAGTGTTGTTTTATGGCAGAAGAACCTTAGAAACGCCTGGCAAGGTAAGATTTAAATATGCTCGAGGGGACCACGCGCCAGATGGAAGACTGGAGCGAAAGAAAGTCGGCTCGTCGGGCGGCCGACAACAAAAGCTATGTTTACGCTGATGAAAACGACCCATTGGCTCAGTTATCGGTGCCGAGTTTTTCCGCGCCATCGCTCAGGCTCAGACCATCCCCCGTTTGTCTCTGCTGCAACTGCATCTTGGCACAAACGCGCCTGCACATGGGCCAAGCTTGAGCATCTCTATATAGAGTTTGTCGACCTCACCCTTTCACATCTTTACGACGATGTCAGCCAAATCCGAAATATATCACTTTCTTGCCGCCGCCGCTTCCATAATATTGCTCAGTGGCACCTGACTAGGGATGTTATCATATCCTACAGCGTCTTAGGCACACAAACAGCACTGTTCCTGCGAACCCAAAACGGGCGCTCTGACCCAGCCCCTCAAGTGCACCAACTATCACGTAATCCTTCATGGTGAAGACTACTTTTGACCGAAAGAGCAGTGGATTATTATCCCAATCACCCGTTTGCTGTTCAATCCGTGTGAGTTCATATACAGCTCACAGGGTTTTAATGGCACTATTCGTTGTCTCTTTCGTTGAGATGGAGCAGAGAGTATGCACATGGCTGGCTTCGTAAAATAGTATGAAATCACAACATGACCCCATGGACAATGCAGGAGTGTTTGTTACTCCCATAGATCGAAAGTATCAAATACGGTGACCCCCGAGGGGGTCGCATCCCCGGTGTGCCTATTTTGAGGCAGAGAAACTTCCTAGATTGTAGAGCTATATATTGGTGCTTTTTCGTCAGCTTCTTTTGGAGAAATGGGCCCTTTGCACCAGTGCCTACGTCACCTCAAGAAACTAACCATTAACACTTATGACGAGAACTTTGTGCCAACTACCCGCCTATTGGAGCCTGTTCAAAGCTTACCAAAGAAGCCATATCTTCATCATTACGAATGGGCAATGCTGTATCCATCTGTCTTACAAGATCTCTCACCCTTCGCCTCACTTACTTTGCTTTTTCGATACGTTTTCAACTCCTGCTCTGACATATCTTCTCATCCAATATGCATCTTTCTGCCAAACTTGCGGGAATTGGTGCGCATTATCAGTGCTTCTTAACCACGTTTTGATTGAAGTTCTTGAGCTATTATTTGCACTTGCGGTGAGAGCAAACTGTTCTGCCGAAAGGTTTCCTAGGTTTGAGGCATTCAAAAAATAGCACAATAGTATCCACCTATATAACAAAAATCTTGACATATCGCTGCTCACTATAGTTGCAGTTATCGAACAACTATGCCCAATCTATTTGATGTAGACTGTTAAAAAAAACTAGTGGATACCTGGAAATCCACTAAGATATAAGAAGGCTTCTGTGGGCGAAAACTAAGATACCGACCACACTATCACAGCAGATAGGATACGCGTTAAGTAACATCGCTAGTTTGGAAGAAAACTTAATAACCAAGAGATGATAAAGAAATACTGCCAAGGTCGTCCTGCCCCTTTTCAAGGAGCTTGTGTCGTTTCGAACTTTTGATCGGTTGTATATTCACTACCTATGAGCTGTTGACTGAGAGTACTTAACGTGAAATCTATATCAAGGCTCTAGAGCTCATTTTTTGCAGGAGACCAGCCATCTCCGACGCCCAACATCCAGTTCACGCCGACTAAGTCCATTCCCCTTTTCTCCACCCAATCCTTAGCACTAAAGCTTCTCCTTTGTACAAACTCCTCGCCCCCCACATCACTCTTGTTTAATTCTTTGAGGCCCTTGGGCTCACGGTACAATAAAAACAAGTATCGGTGGGGTTTGGATTCGTCTTTCGGGCCAGGGCCAAGGTACTCGGTTAATGTCTTTCCGCTTTCGGCTCCAGGCGCGTTAGATGGGATTGAAGATACAACCCAGTGACGCCAATAAGCAAACTTTGGTTCATCTGGTGTAGGCGCATCTGGGTCTACTAGCAGAAGGGTATAAGTCGAATTTGGATAGGTTTCAGACTAGGAGTGGTCAGCCACGTGTCCAGTTTCGACAATCGGTCAATTGTAGAGGAAGAATAACTAATCCACAACTGACCCCTGGCATATGAAAACGAAAGAATATGGGGGTTTGACTGCACCTCTGGTGTGAACGAAACGTTGGGCGCATTTTTGCACCAGCTCGCTCGGAACAAATTACCAGCAGCGACCGGTTTGTCGTCAAAAGATACGTTGAGTTGAACAGCGGGCTGGAAGGTCTCTGGAATGACAGATGATGGCAGCAGGCCATTCTTGGATAGAGACGTGAGGAGGACTGAGGGCTCAATTCGAATAGCCATTGTTGCTTATTCTGAGGTGCAATAATGTATTCTGGAGTCTCTAGAAAGCATCACTAAGTAGTTGGACAAACCCACCAGGAATAGTTCCATTTTCTATATGATTGGTGGAAGATCTGTTTGCCAAGGTGCTCGGGCAGAACTCTTCCAGCTTGACCCGCATCCAGAGATCTATCTCCATCTTGAAGGATACTATTGGCATGGACCACAACGTTTAATCGCAATATGAAATGGCGATACGATTTAGTTTCGAGCCAAATTTGATCTGGCAACGTCGTAATCTGGTGGTGATGTTTGACCCAGACTGAAGACACCCACCTGCAAAGTTGCCAAGAACGGAGGATCTGCGTGGTACTTTCATTCAGCGTTATGTTTATATTTTTAAAAAATTTACATCTTCTATGATAGGAATCATGTGGGCCAATCGTTGAACTTAAGACTTTTTCCAGACAATCACCCTCAGGTACCTAGTCAGAAAGGGGTACAACTTGGACTACTTAGCCTTAGCACTCTAACAATGGAATGGTGCTTATCACAATCGGAGCACTCTATGAAAAGAAGCGCCATGAGCCAATATAGCAGCAGCAACACCATTTAAAAAGCCTTCAAAGCCTTTTAAAACTTCCAAAAGACAAATACCAAGATTTCAAACCCCCCATCCGGCGATCGGCACCGGGCTTCCTTTCTGTTTACTGATTTCAATAGGAGTAATCTATTATATTCGACTAAACAATAGTCATTTATATGATCACTAAAGGTCATTAAATCAAATACAAGACAAAATTTGAACCTCATCGCTGAACTTGTAGCTTAAGTGAATTTACACACTACCCTTTGCACTGAGTGGATTACTGCTTTGGAATCCTTTTTAAGCTTGTTAACCACTTTATGATAGATTGGTAATTGATCGGTCTATATTATTATCTTCCTGTTAGCAGAGATGGAAGCACCCAAGAAGTCAATAGATGTGGTTTCCTATCTTCTCCATACATGTACAGCCACGAGGGAGTACTGTTTGATTTTCTTCTTTTGCCATTTTTAATGTCCTCTTAGTAGTCCGTATATAGTCCACAGTTTTCTGAAGACATGTGACTTCGCGTCTCAGTACCATGTTGGCTCCCGCCATCATGGTGCACACTCTAACAATTCATAAACAGCGCAAACCCTCATCGTCAACCTATAACACTTTTCTACTTATCTTCCATTTATTTCTCTTTAACATAACTGATCTTACCGGAGTGTGCTCACAAAGGCGATGCATATCCACGACGTCCTCATCGTTGGCGCAGGGCCAAGTGGGCTCGCAGTCGCAGCTAGATTGCGCGAAGATACTCCTTCAGCAACATTTACCGATGATGAGCACCAGCGCTATTACTGGATCAGAAAGCATGGACAGAAAATGAATATCAAGAACTACCGCACTAATACCGACTCATTGGGAGTAAACAAGCCAAAGCCACAGCCCATCAACGGTAAAATCCAAGACAATAAAGGCATAGACATGTTGGTGCTCGATGCCGACGGTGCAGACTGGATGTCGAAATGGCATCGTTTGTTTAGAACATTCGGGATCGAGCATCTGAGAAGCCCTATGTTTTTCCACGTCGACCCAGCCGATCGAGATGCACTTCTTGGATATGCCTACGAGAACAGTAGAGAGAGTGAGCTCCTAGAATTGCCCGGATGCGCAGGGAAAGAGGTCAGCAAGCATCGTAGGAAGAAATTGCGCAGTGGAAGGATATCACAGAGTGGACCAGACGTCGATGAGCGGGACCGCAAAGACTATTACACTCCTTCTACTAAGCTTTTTCGGGCTCATTGTGAGGGTGTTGTGCATCGCTATGAGCTTGGGAATAATACGGTCCGCCAGGAGGTCGTTACCGATATCGAATACAACGGCTTGGATACTTTCGTGGGTGCGGGATACGATGAGTTGGCATTGAACAGCGAAAATGCGGTGTTCCGAGTCTCGACTGACAAAGCTGTCCATTTTGCGCATGCTGTAGTACTAGCTATTGGTCCTGGAAACACGCCTTCAATTCCAAAAGTGATAGGCATTCCGAGCTTCAACCCACACGAAGGATGTAGTCACGCCATGCATCACAAAGAATTTCCACCGCCTTGCGTAATGAAGAAAATTGCGCGTGGACAACCGACAAGCATCCTGATAGTTGGCGGCGGGCTTACTAGCATACAGCTTGCGGACCTAGCACTTAAGTGTGGTGTGGGTAAGATATGGCTTTTAATGCGTGGAGGTGTAAAAGTGAAATACTTTGACATTGACCTGAACTGGGTGGGCAAGTTCCGGAACTATAACCAAGCTACGTTTTGGTCGGCGGATACAGATGACGGCATGTATCCCTTATGAGAAAGTGAATATTCTAACAAAAGTAGAAAGAGCCGAAATGTACTTCCAGGCTCGCAATGGAGGAAGTATAACCCCACGGTACCGGAAGATCCTTGATGCTCACGTTGCGAGTGGCAGGATATCACTCCATACACATACTCAACTAACATCGGTGGAATGGGATACAACGTCCCTCCAATGGAAATCACTTCAGGCTACGCCTGCAGTTAATCTTCCTTCCGTAGACTACATTACTTTCGCAACTGGCATTCAAACAGATACTGAGACCATTCCCTTCCTCAAAAACATCCGACATAACTTTCCTATCGATTACGTGGGTGGCCTGCCTTGTCTGACGGATGACATGATGTGGAATGACAGTCTCCCACTCTTCGTCACAGGCCGCCTAGCGGGTCTTCGTCTTGGGCCAGGTGCGCCGAATTTAGTAGGCGCTCGGATTGGTGCAGAGAGGATTGCATGGAACGTAGATGATATCCTTAAACGAATCTGGAAAGATCAAGGCCACAAACAACAGGATGATCAGGATCGCAGCTACGATGAGAAACTGGCCGACTATGCTGCAGGTAGACAAAACAGGTTTGATAGCCTCGTTGGGGATTGCGATTCTTGATAAGCAAAGCACTATATTCTCAAATGAATAGGCACGTATCGAGACTAAAACCAGGTAAGCGCTTGTTTTGTACCGTCGTACAGGCTTCAGAGGGTTTGACACTAACAGTTCTTTCCATAGAGCGATGGGAGGCCAAAGCTGGCTACACTTTCGTACAGTGCAGCTGATGGCAGGAGCATATAGTGAAGCGGAACAATCGCATTGGGAAACATGCATATGCTAAATATACCTCCTTGTTCATAGTTGTCATCGATTCATTCCTTTCTAAGAAACGGAATGAAACTCACAACCCGTATTCCTCTATCTCAAATCACAAATATTTTGGTAATAAGTTGTCTTCAGATCCTTCTGAGGGTGTATTGGGATTTCGTGTACATAATCCCTTCTAAGTCCGGAATTCCATACTGCAGGAGGGATTGCATCCCGTCCAGCGACCAGACTGCGGCTTCTTATACGGTTCTTCGCTGTCTTAACAATTGTTTTCAGATTACTTATGGATCATGACATTGACGGTATAGTCAACTCCAATCCACTCGCATCACGGCCTATTGATGAACGCCCCGAGATTGGCCAGCTTGTTAGAGGCCAAACCATTGGCAGCCAATCGTCCATCGGTCATTTTAAGGAATTTGGTCTTAATGTAATTACTCCTCGCACATTAAATACTCACCAGGGGATTCCAAAAGCATGGATAATCTATTCCACTAAGGTTGTTCCAGGTTTGACTGACAAAGACACATACTCACTGATTCCTATAACTATCAACTGGTTTTCGGTGACCTCTACACTTTCGCGAAAGAACAAGAGATTATTTATGACATCATATTAGTGCAGCTATATCCCAGCTCAGACTACTATAGACTGGAGACATGGAAAAGAAAAGTGAACCTTTGCAAGTCGAAAAGATACCGCCACCTTCACGAGAGATGGTACAGTAAAATTCTGGATAGTACCAATCGAAGAACAGCTTATACTGTAGTATAGATAAAACTTATGGGTATAGTTAGGTAGGTTTTGACAAGTGACAAAATATACTGCTTTAAACGCGGGAGATCCATCTCACCGTATCTATCGAAATGTAATGCTACAAGTCTTGGTCATGAAACACCTATGCAAGCTATTTGAGTGAGTTAAATACAAACAGAATCAATCTTTTGCAGGGTTGGTATCAATCCGATTCGGCCTGCGTCATGATACCTTACATTTTGTCTTTTAAAATTGTTCCCCTTTGTACCATTTTCTGTCCTGTGCACTAACCTCTTCATTATTTTATATTTGGAAAGTCTGTTTCTGAAACTGTTGATATTGATGTGCCTGTCTTACATAACTACACAAGCAAACCCATTTCTGTGTTTCTTCTTCCCTTGTTCTCTTTTGCCTTCCTTATCCACCACGCCTCGCCATGGCCTAGTTACCGAAACACTCCGATTCCTATCCTTCGGTTTAATTCCCTCTTCATTCTTCGACACGTCTTTGCGTATATTTGGCTTCTTTGTCATTTTCGAATTTTTCGGTCCTGTTTTGGAATTTTATTCGCTCTCCTACGATGTAAGATTTTGGGAAAAAATTCTGACTGAGTCTTAGGCATGGTATGATAGAACAGCAAGGTCGATATATATAGCATTATGAGTTTGCTCTATTACCTGGACAACAAACCCAGTAGAGAAAGCTTAAGACATATCGATTGCTTCAGTCTTGTGATTGCGTGGTGTTACTATATGCTGTTTACTATATCCATTGAAAGCTCTCAAAACTAACCTTCTCGTCCCTTTGAGCGCTCCTATTCATACTAATATTGATTTCAGATTGAATAATGATAGCCCAACCCCGCTTCTAGGCTTCTCGTAGCATTTCTGATGGCTCGTGTCTGTGATTACCTTCGAGCTTTCTGCCAAAGGCACTGCGTGAACTTATCTGATAAGTTGTTTCTCGTAAGAACCTGGCTTTCAACGCCTGACCTAGAGAACCTCGTGACGATGGTTCATTGCAGGGTGGATCTGCTATCGCTGCAGAGCTAGACTGGTGGCCTAGGATGATGATTTAGATGGTATTCTAGGTCAGCGTCAGCCAAGCTATATATATGTTTTACAGTCGGCAACACAGATATGTTGACATGCATATATTCGGTTGATTTTTTTTTGAATTCATACACGCAACGTTGACTTACGTCCTACACACAAGGAAAAGAATCTCAAGACAACAGTGCTCCCTCTGTTTCCATGCATATATAATAGCTGACCTTATAATGGGAAGCACTGGCTCACCACAGCCCGGCAGATTCCACCAAATATTCAACATTGATCACGTAGAAACAATAACATGACATCTCTTGATTCATGTTTTATTTTACCATAAGCATACAACATAACGGATTAAATTAAGAGGTAAAAATGGGACACTGTATGTAGAAAAAGATTGTCATCACAGAGCAGCACATCCTTCATCCTGACTGTACTATAAAACCTGTCAATCTACAGCGATGAATTACCAGGAGCTTGATAGTGGTAGGACATATGTCTCGAAAGGTTGATATGCAATAGCTTTGAGTTAACAAAGAGCCTTACACTACTCATACCTTTACTACCTCAAAAACAATGGGATAGCCCTGCTTAGCCTCGCTAATAAACGTCCGTTTAGAAATTTATTGGTAGGGGTGTTTCTTCCACGGTTCTTTCATCACAATCTATCCAAAGATTGGTCTTACTTACCCTCCTCACTCCTCCCAAATCCCCTGAACCCACCAACATCGCGTCTGAAGAATTTTCCAATATTTTTCAGATTCTCGTTTAAATTCGCCTTCCCGTCTGCTGCAGTTGCACCGTCCCCGCCTTGCTGTCCAGGTGCAGGGCTGCCAAACCGGTCCACACCCTCCCTAACAGCACTAACCATTGCATTGCCCAAGCCGGTAGGATCAAAACGCCCACCCGTAAGACCGGGTGTGGATATGACGCTGGATGCATTGCCTAGACTACCGATACCGGAGCTCATGTGTCCCGATTGAATCTGCAGCGGAGTAAGCAAGGGTGAGTTTTGGGCAAGATTTGCATGGTTAGGCGAGGCTTTGAAGGCATTGAAGAGATCCATGAGGGTAGGTTGGTCGGCACGACGAACGCCTTTGAGATCAAGGATTTTACGGAAATTAGTGTCTGATTTGTCGGCAATGTGTATGAGATAAGCTTGAACAAGGGCTTCAGGGGGGTGTGGGCGGACTTGGAGGGTCTTGAGTAGAGGATCAATCTTGGACATGCTTTGGTTAGCGCGCTTGATGAAGCTGGCCAAAGTTAGTACCTTGTGCATCTGGAGAATGTTTTCAATCCAGGCAAGAGCACATACCTTGCTGGTGGTGCTGTTCCTGGCTCGTCGTTGACCACAGGCAACTCTGTAAATGCTTTTTTTAACACGTAGGAGTCCAACAGCATCTGCTCCGCACCAGCCTCACTTATCGGCTTGCTAAGTACAATATTCGCAACGTACGTTGTCGCCATCTGATCCACCAAGCCATCGCAGAAGGCCCTAGCATATTGCTGTTTGTAAAGGTGCTTCAGAATTTCGGCAGATTTGTCCTTGACATGGCGCAGTAGTTCTGCGACATAGGTGCTTTGATCCCCAACACTTTCCAATTTGGACCACGGCGTGTTGCGCATTTCGCGCCAACTCGGTTCGCAGGCCAACTCAACCTTGCGAACAAGGACACGCACAGTGGCCGACGCTATCCCCATGAAGGCGTCGGCTTGGCTTTGGAGGTCAACCTTTTCACGTAACTCTTCATCGATACGACTCTTTATCTTCTCTTCTAGTTGGTTACAAGTCAGATAGCAGTAGTCAGCTGTATTGAGAATTAGCACGGCATCTTCGATTGATGGACCCTGTGCGCCAGGCTTTTCGCTTAAAAGGTAATATAGTACTTGTTGGCCATACTGATCTAAGTACTTGGCGAATGTGGTTGATAATTCCAACAGACTTGATTCCTTAGATAGCTTGGCACACTGAGCTAAAGTGAGGCGATAGAAATGGAATAGCTCGGTGGATGAGGGTATGACGGCCTGAGCCGAAAATTCCTCCTCAGTATTGCGGAGCGGTTGCAGGCGGTACTTCGGGATGAGAGTTGCAAGTTGTCTGCGATTGTTAGTAATTTGTGTAAGGATATAGCTGCGGGAGATCATACTTGTCTTGTGACTCAACCCACAAACGCATATAAGGCTCGAAAGCTTCAGATATAGTCTGGCTGAAGCCATGTGGTTTATCTTCCTTGGATGCCATCGTGTCAATAGAGGAACGCGACTGTGGCTTCTTAATATGATGCTTAACTCGATATGATGCTCTGCTTACCTCATTTGAGAATCGCTGTTCCAGGCCGTGTTCGAAGTTGAGCGTTTCCTGCAAACAAGAAAGCAGAAGATCAACATCAAGGGTCTGTCCATCCCCCCTCCGCACGGAGCGCTGTAGTATGCCTTTAAAGTCATCCCGTGTGCCTTCACAGAAGGAATTCGCAAGCATCTCGTTGACTTTCCAATAAGACGGGAAAATTGTTGTATGCTCGACATCGTATGTCTTCATCATGCGATTGAACCAAGAATACCGTCTTGAGATATTGTCCAATGAGCCAGCCTGTAAGATGTGAGCGGACGCTTAAAAGACGAAGCAACGAGAATGAGAACAGACCTCGTCGTTGCCGCGAAAGACTTGGCGATATTCTCGTAGCTGGGTATTGCAGTACCAGTTAATGAGTCTGATCCTGGCATATTCGCCGAGCGCATCAATCACCAGGCAGGCCTCGGTGAGCATGGCCTTGCGCTGGGCAACCTCACCCTTGGCGAAGACAACCTCAAAGTCTTCGCACACCTGCTCTAGCAACTCGCGCTGTAGATCGGCTACGTTGCGGCTGAGGGTCGCGATTTGGTCGATGGACCTGTAGCTCTTGAAGTGTGCGACAAGCTGAATGACGGCCTGCAGCAGTTGGGCACATTCTCGGTACTGGCGCGACTTGCTGAGGCTCCGCAGCTGTTCGTATGCGGTGGTAAGCATTTGCAGGCGCTTCAAGGCCGTCATGGATAGTGTCAGGTTGCGTTTCGTGTTGTCCAGGCGCTTAATGTCGGCCGTCATCTCGGTGATGGTCTGTTCGGTCTGCATGGCGCGTTCCCGCACACTCTCGATCTTCTTGAACAAATCCGCCAGCTCTGCCTTGGCATCCTGTATGCGCTGCACGCTGTCTGCATCAGAGGCGGTCTGGTAGGCCACAAAGGCGGCAATGTCCTCGTCCAGGTCATCATGGTAGCTCCGGAGCGTCTGAGAAGTCGCGGCAACGGATGAGAGCGTCGAGGGGTGGGCGAAGATGGCGTTGAGGTGATGGATGGGATCGTATTCAGCTATGGTGGTCAGCCCATGATACAGCAGAACCGACAGTGCGGGCGCGCACCAGAGTCGAGCGAAGACGAAGGTGCAGGCATGAAGTCCAGCTAGGCCTGCATTGACCCGCGACGTGGACTGTTGGCGGCCAATTTGAGGGGTAGATGACGCAAAGGAGGAGCAGAGCAGCGGGCACAAGACACAGAGCACAGAGCACGGGCAGGAGTGGCGTGGGGTAGCGAAAGCGCAATACAGTAGTGGGTGACAGACAAGGGGAGTATGTGAGGGACAGCAACTGGGGCCGGCGACATGCTGTCCCGTCCTCTTTGCACAGCCAATCAGCATTCACAAACGCCGCACCTCCATGCTCAGGCCCTCACACCGAGCATGATCGAACCAATACTCGGATCAGCTACAACTATATTTGGCAGGCTGCATTCTGTACCGCATGTTCACGCGTCCATGCGCCTAGAGATGTCCTATGCAGCCACCAGCCCTTGATCCTACTGCGGGAACAGCCCCAGAAAGCCATTATACACCAAACTCCTATCTTTCTGCATGTGTGCACTCGCATCGCCTGTACCCGTCCAATAGAAGAGCCCGCCCAGCCCATTCTGTCGCACATATCTTGCTTTCATCTGGACAGTGCGGGGCGTGTCATACGTCACAAACCCTCCGTCTCCACCTACGCAGTACGCAGCGCCTACATGCTCGTCCACGTACTCTTGCGCGCCAGGCCGCGGAAGGTCGCGGTATTCGAACGTGCCCTCTTCCCCTGCATGCCCTGAATATGAATGGCCGACTCCCCTGGTGCCCATGAAGGACCGTCCGTAAGCTGGAACACCCATGACGATCTTGTTGGGCGGGACTCCCTGTCGGACCATGTAGGAGACGGCTGAATGGCACGATATTGCGGCATCTGGGCTGTGCGGTATCTGGGGTGTGAAGAGCTGGGCGTGATGCCCGCATTTGCTCACCCACGACCCTGAAAAGTCATACGACATGAGATTGACCATGTCGAGATAATGAGACGCGCGGGCGAGGTTGATGTGTTGCAGAGCCCATTCGCCAGCCGGCAGCGCTGATGATAGCGTATATCGAGGGGCAGGCAGGTAGGCTCTCAGGGTCGCCAAAAGTTGAATGTAGTTTTCACCTTGTTCGGCATCAGATGGATGCTCCTATGAGCTTTTGTTAGTTTTTGCTGGCGTATACTTTGATGCCTTACCCAATCAACTACCGGCTCATGTTAGTGTGTACTCGGTCACTGCTTGGGGTGGGCAATCATGGCTTACTATCGATTCCATCTATTCCAAAATGCTGGACCAGCCCAAGGGCCGTCTGTGCAAATCGGTCGCGACTGCTTTGGTGTCGTGCTACTTGGGCAAAAGGTTCACTTCCTTTGCCTCCTCCGCCAACTGACAACACCACTCGCAGTCGCGTGTACTTCCTCTTGAGCAATGCAAATGAATTGAGACAACCCTTTGCTTCGGGCACGCCGTCTGCGCCTGGTACTGGAATCTGGGCATCCGCCCATTCATCACTGAGCTAGTACATTTAGTCGGGGATGCAGCGATAAGAAGGGAGAAGCAAGTACATATACGGTGCCGTCTGGCTTCACCCTACGGAGGCAGTCAGCAACCAGAACTGTGAGAGTGGGGAAGTGGGCGGACCAAGCAAAGGCATAGAAGACATGCGAGAGAACATCGAAGTTAAGCGAAACTGGCGGTTGGTCGCGGTATATCCGCCAGTTTGGATAGTAGACGGCGTTCCAAAACATGCTTGCGGCAGGAGTTGAGAAAATGGTGTTGTGAAAGGAAGAGGCGGGTGCTCGGCTCATGGTTGCTCAGGAATAGTGGGCCCATTAGCTGCAGCTTCCAGAAACCTATGTACGGAGGATGCCAACCACGGACAGGAACGTGACTTGGGGGTTCAAGAGTCGCATTGGCAATAGAAAGGGTCGGTTGCACGTATATAATGGGAAGACTGCACTGCAGAGCATAGCTTTGTGACACACTACGGCAGCTCACCCTGAAGTCCGGTATGCTGGTACAATGACGGAAAACAGGCTGGCAAGATGCAAATGGGCACAGAACGCACTATTGGCGGGAAGGGAGAGAGCTAGAAGCCTTCGAGGATCCTGGTCCGGTGCACTATACTCGATGCTGCGTGGCGTCATTGGAGATGCCGACATCAGGTCGGGACGTCCATTATGGCTCTGGCTCGACCAGACAGCTGGAGCTTCAGACGGTGAGTGCTTTCTAGGTCAAGCAATTGGCCGGAGGGTGACAGTGGGCCATGGCATGTCGAGAAGATGACTGCGGTGGCCAACCGCCGCCTGAGTGCATCGACCAGAGTTAGCCCGAGTGCAGTGCAGGTGCAGGCGCAGGTGCAGACGCAGGCGCAGACGCAGGCGAGAGTGGGATTCCATATGCGCGTATGCACAAAGACCCTGGCGAGCTGACGGCGTCTGGGGAATCTGCCGCCACCGTGCCCACACCGCTTGCGTCGAGGCCCGCGTGGTGGAACCTGTTGGGCCGTACGTGGGTGGCTGCTGGCTGGAACCGGCGTAGTCAGGGTGGTGGTGAAAGACTGTGGCAAGGGACGACGGACGGTGCACTCCAGACGGCAAACAAGAGGGCAGACAAGAAGGCAGACAAGAGGTGGCGACTACCGAAGCTCTTTGCAAGGCAGAAGTACGGGTAAAAGCGCTGGCAGTGGTGGTGATGGTGATGGTGTGGTGGTAGTACGAGCAGGAGCATTACTATTACTGTGCATGGATCGTCGGCGACTGTGGGGGGCGCGGGAGAGCTTTGTCCTTGGCACGCCCGGCACCGACGCCGACCCCAACCAACAGCGGGCCAACTCTCGCGATATCGCTCATCTGCCCTGTCCGTAACTGTGCGCCCAACGCATCTGCTGCGTCATTTCCTGTGCCAGTCCATCCCCTCCACACCTCCATCTGCACCCACACGCCCTCTTCTCCTCCGTCATGGCCGAAGTTCAGAGTGCCTCAGCCACCCCGGACCCGGTCGTCGCACAGACAACAAAGGCCATATTCGAGTTCAATTTCAGCGACTTTCTGCGCCGAGAGTATCGTTTCGGCCTTGATTCTGAGCGCCCGCCATGCAAAGCCTACTTGCAGGGCCACTGTCCGCTGGGGAATCGGTGCCCCGACAAGCACCAGGCTGCTTCATCCTATAACAAGTGCGTTCGCTATGTTCTCTATCCCTCCTATGTATAGGTAGCTAACAATCCCTGAAGTCTCGTTTGCAAACACTGGCTTCGCGGTCTTTGCAAGAAAGGGGAGGCCTGCGAGTTTTTGCACGAATACAACTTGCGCCGTATGCCCGAGTGCTCTTATTATGCCCGCACTCAGACTTGCTCCAACGGTGACGATTGCCTATACCTCCACATCGATCCTGAATCAAAGCGGCCCGCGTGTCCTCATTACGATCGAGGCTTCTGTCCTCTGGGCCCACACTGTGCGCTGAAGCACAACAAGAAAGACAAGCTGTGTCCCTTTTATCTAGCAGGGTTCTGTCCTGAAGGGAAAACTTGCACGTATGGCGCCCATCCTAGATTCCCAACCGATCTCAAGAAGCCAGAGGTTCGGGTCGAAAAATCACCCGAGGAGCTAGAACGAGAACGCGCCGAGAGGGAGGCCGAACGCGAGAAGGAAGGGCGTGAGGAGCGTGAGAGAGAGGAGCGTAATCCTCACCACGCAGGCAGCCACAAATTTGGAGGCCGTTGGGGTAACAAGGGCGGTCGCGGCCGAAGAAAAGGCCGTGGTCGCGGTGGTTTCTGAGTATGAATAAGGTTGCGCTAACATATTTGCCCGACTATTCGTTGCGTCATGCACGTCGGGCATCTATCTAGAAAGATGATGCATAAAAAGACGCATAGAAAAAGAGTCGAACCCCAGAAATAGACATGAGGGTGCTGTGTATGACTGCGCTTACCGGTCATGCAGCCTATACAGGTTGAATGAATCAACCCGATCTTCATCAGAACACAACAAAAAGCCTCCTTTTATACGGTTCCTCGGACGGGATCGTACTCGAGCTGCGGTGGCTCATGATACCGGCTTGTCACTCCATAGTGATATCGCTTCCACTCGCCCCTCGCTTGGCCTTGTTTCCGTCGTCGCACAACAAGAGTTGGTGAGCTGCTGCACATGCGCTTATTCTTCCTCTTGGGAAAATGTAGTTCTACCCAACGCATGGATCGTCAGGTGACCACCAATCATTTTTACAGAAGGAACCATGTACACCAGAGGCTGAGGATGACCCCGTTGTGTTAGTACCGATGGTCCGACTCCGGATCGACAAGTCTTACGCGAAGATCTTCGCTGTAAAGGAACATCCCAACGCAGGACAGCGATGCATCAGCTAGGCAGGGTGCGTGCATATACGCGCGTTACCTGCACGATGGCTGCATCTTGAATGAAATCTTACTCAGCCATTCGTAGAGCGTGTAGTTAGTATGTTTTAATATTAAGATTTTTTTCTGCATCGCCAGAAGAGCTTCCAGAGTTTCTCTAAAACAACTGAATGAACCAAGGATATTTTCTTCATTGTTTCTTTGTTGGAACAACAAAACGGTTTCACATAACTAAGAATGGACATGCAAAAGTTCACTTGATACAGGGAACATTATCCTTTCACCTGTTGTACCACCAACTATACGGTATCTACGTCGATCTTCTTTAAGCTCGAGCCTCTAGAGAAAGTGATCCCCAGATACAAGACCGCAGAGCTGGCATCCACCCTAGTCCCTATTCCAAACACAGACCCAGTCACAAGTTGATATGCGGTATTCACATCGGTCCTGTTGCAGTGTCTTAGTAGGCGAATTGGATCCTTGAATGTACCCAACGACCGTAGCAGCAGTGGATGCAGCCCCCTGCGCTTTCCGGACAAACATGCCTAGCCTGTAAGAAGCGCCAGGACAGATGCGAATGTCCTGCACGATTCGGATTGCGAGGTTGGCGTTGTTGGACCGCGCACGAAGACCACTACTTCCTGCAACCGGCCGGGTGGCCTGGCTGTCAACGATGGAGTCAGCGCCAGCAGGGAAGACGATCCAGTCGCTGCCAAGAGGCATCGCGAAGCCTCCGTTATGGACGGCATTTGTGCCAACGGCGCAGTCGGCGGGAGCGGGAGCGGGAGCGGGAGTCTGTGTTGGGGTTACTGTTACGGCCTCTGTTGTAGTAGAAGTTTCAGTGGCAGCAGGCTGAGCTTGTAAGGAAGCGAACTCCTAAAGATAGAAACATGAGTTTAAAAGAAGAATCCAACGCTGAATAGTTACTGGGGCTTAGAGGCAAGAATTTTTTTAGGTAGAGTTGTATACGGGAAAAGAATTCAAGGTATAATTTGAGAGTGTAGTAGCAGTGATAGTATTAACACATGGAGGCGAAAAGCACAAGTTCCCTCCCATAAGAAACTATTTCCAGGCAACCCATAAACAAACATGCTTATAGCAAAACTAAAACTGACGCAACAGCCACCATCCGTGTCCTTAATATATATCATGTATACTAGGGGCCCATATTCAGAGTCATAAAATTTTATTATATCATGATCGTGAGACCGTCAACTTCTTACCAAGTATATATACTGCAGTCAATGCCCTCTATCAAAATGCAAAACGCTAGATCCTTTAACGCCTTATGAATAATACAGTTTTGTGCGCTGTTCTCAAGACTAATTCTTCGTCTTCGTGGCTGCCTTCGTCGATGATGTGCTCACCTTTGTGGTAATTGAGGCTGCCTTGGTAACAGTCGAAACAGGGGTCACTGCGGCCTGGATAGTGCTTGTAGCAAGCGTTGTCTTTGGCGGGCCATATATGTGATACGACTCAAGCGCTGCTTCAACTTCGTTGACTTTGCTATATGCATCCAGTAAGTAGAACTCGTCTAACCGTTTTAGAATCGCCTGCTTTGTGAAAGCTGACGCATCTTCGTTCTTCGAGCGCCATCGCTCCTCCATTGGGTCGATGAACTTCGTAGTTTCAGGATATCCAAAGTCTGCCAGACTGGAAACGTTGAATGCAGCCATCATATCATGGTCCTCATGAATTAGGTTATGGCAGTGGAATAGGTAAACTCCGTCCCAGGGCGCGTAGCGGGCGATAACTTGCACTGTCTCAGAAGTGCCAAGGAGGACGACGTCCTTCAAGGCTACCTTCTCGTAATCCAGAACTGGACGGCTTCCTTTTCGAGAAAGGATCTGAAAATCGACGAGATGGATATGGACAGGGTGAGACCAGCCACCTCCACCGTTTTCGAGCTCCCAGATTTCGATCGCGCCTCGCTGTGGCTTTGCCAAAACGCGGTTATTGATATCGGAGAACGCGACACCATTGACCTTCCACATTCCGTTCGTGCGCTCGAATTTGAACTTGCGATCGACTCCTGACTTCATTGGAGGATACGGCACTGTGCGTAGCTCCGAGGGAAGGTTGCCGTTGCCTTTGGTGTCTGTGACGGTGTCGCCAACAACGAACTGCATGACTTTGTCGGTACTATTGTAATCCTCATCAGCCTGCACATCCCGGGCATTCTTGAGAGTGATATTTTTTCCCTTGTAGTTGCTGAAGTCCACAATCACTTCCCAGCGTTCAGCCATAGAAATCTCAAGGTTGTCCGTCTGCACCGGCTTGGTGAGGAGGCCTGCATCAGATGCAATAACATTGAAAGGCACCTTTTTAGAGCTGGGGTCCACGAAAGTTAATTTGAACGCCCTGCTAATAGAAGTATCCAGGAAGCGAAGGCGATATTTCCGTGGCTCAACCTTGTGATAAGGCCACGGTTGTCCATTCACGTGGATGACGTCTCCGTAAAGTGAAACGGTCTCAGTAGCAGGGCTGAATAAAGTGCCGTCTGTGTTATATTGCTTGGCAGCCAATGCCAGTGGAAGGTCATAACGGCCAGTTGGGAGATCGAGCTTATCCTCTCCTGGGTCATGAAGAATATAGAACCCAGCCATTCCAAAATAGGCATTCTCGGCTGTGTGATGGATTGCGTGGTCATGATACCAGAGAGTCCGAGCACTCTGCCTATTTGGATAGTCTAAAGGCATATTAACATCAGCATTTAGGAAGGCAACATATACTCACAATAATCTTTATATTGATTTTTAGCCGTCGTATCCTCTGCCCAACCATCGAAAGGCGTACGACTGTATGATCCATGCAAATGTACAGAAATGTCGTTTTCTCCGTGGTTAATGAATCTCACAACAGCTTCTCGATTTTTTTCCATGCGGAAAGTTGGACCTGGAGAGATACCGTCATAGCCAACAAGTTGCGCTGGCTTGAGACCCTTATATACCTGCTGTGTAAACGGCTTGATCTCGATCTCGTAGTAGTCAATATACGTATTCGTCGTGGAATTGTAATAAGTTTCCTTAGGCGCTTTATCCGGGGGGAAAGGCAGGGAGTTTTGAAAGATTTCCTTATAGACTGGACTTAGCCAGTCATTATCGCCAGCAAAGGCTTGTGATGCTAAGAGGGAAAACGTATACAGAGAGAAAAGATACTTCATGATGGAGATAATGATCAATGACAGTTGGTTTACTGCAGAGATCCCAAAGTCATGAGAAAATCTGATGTGCTGAAGGATTGAGAACAGTCCTGAACAGGGAATTTATATATGACCATAGATCCGTGTGTTCTGGATTTTCTAAGAGAGCTTAATTCAATACTTTTCCAGCCCCACATCAGAAATACTGTGATCAAGCTCATCCAGCCTGCCAAGCACTATGCCACGAGCCAGAACCCATGCTGAGCACCTATGTGGATCCTGTATCGTTTCGGTGGCGCCTTTATGCGAGCCACGACTGACGGAGTGGCTTTAAAGCTTCTTATCCAGTGTAATACGGGATCGGGCTTTCCGGGGTCATTCGTATGGCCAAGAAACAAACCCAATCACTTTGAGGGTTATCTGAGCTTAATCTTTGCGAAGCTAATGGTACTTGACAATTGGCGACTATGAAAACAAATCACCTATCGTATTTGTCTTAATCGCTTTCTGATGTGTCAGGATACGAGAGAGCCAAAGATAGTGATCTTTCAACCCAGAGTAGAATTTACAGCCTGAGACCCCGCGGGGATGTGGGAGAAGTACTGGCCAGGCGGCTTGGCTAAGAACATGGCGTTTTCTACCCAACGTTGTCATTCGATTTCGTTACGCCCTGTTGAAGACATATGGCCGACTAGAAAGTGGGTGAATGGGATAGCTTAACAAAGCAGGCCAATGGCCAGAACAACAAAATCTAGGTGAGCGCATCTGCCACGCGGTGGTATCAGGTGTACCAGGAGATGATTGATAAACCACAAAAGCACGTGCGACAAGCAAACAGCTTCGTAAGAGTTGCTTATTGCAAGCAAATTGACCGCCAAACATCATTGCAAAGCGTAGCTGCGCAGCCTAATACGAGCGGACAAGGCTGAGTGCCGACTAGAGAGCTTTGCCTTCCCAAGCCTCCTAGGGATCGAAAGATACGTAAGGCGAGTGGGCTGGGCTGAATAAAGAGTGTGGTAGGGAATAATCGCCGGGGTTTGGATCAGTCGGTTTGAGAAGTCTGGATTGAGGCGAGTCTTTTGATGCTAACCGTAAGAGTGTATGATATCCACATGTGACTGCAACAGCTACAGCGCTGAAGCGAAAATCTCTAAGCCACCACTATCCATCTGGCAAACATCCAGCTTACCCCACATATCAGGGTATCCCGACCGCATTTCATGTAGCATGCGCTGTTGAAGTGCGCTGTTCAGTAATCGCCCTACACATTCACGTTGCATGGAAGACTGTCAGGCAAGACATGACGCCACCGCACGAAGCCTATGGATCGATTGTAAGTAGATAACATAAACTAATCTCACTTTGCATGGGCCAGTGTGAGGCCTACTAAGAGCGAACGAATGTTCAATTTTCTTTCGGCCACTACACCACTTAGTTCTAAGACGTTTGTTGTAATTACTCGCAGCTGCTTCAGCATCGACCCAGATGCCGGGACCGCCACTCTTGCCTTTTATGCCTGCCAAGATATACGATCCTTGCTTACAATCCATTTTGGTACATTTCAAGCGAGATTTATTTCCATCGGGCCTTGCCAGCAGGGCCGGGGACCAGCCGCACCGCCCCATTGCTTCGAAGGTGGCCGGCATTACATCAGGTATTATATCCCATTATTACGTTCTAGTTCTTCGTTTGAACATACTGAACTGCTCCGTGTTTTATTGCTATTTGTCAGCCTCAAAAGCCACCGCAAATTGAAAGAACTCGAACGTCTTTGATAAAATATTTTGCTAATGATGTATTGTACAAATACGATGATACTGAAGCTGGGCCGACGCACGATACCTGATCATAATACGATAGCTCTAAGCCATAACTAAGAATCAGAAACCAGCATATCGCGTGGCATTTAGTGCCGTGGCATTCTCACACACGTGTCATTCGGATATCAGCTGGTGTCAGCATGGCAAACACGCCTCGTGTGTTCATGCAGCCGGTTATAGTGGAATAGCATTTGCACAGCTTCTCCAGTGTATGAGAGGAGTTGCATCGAACCTCATTGGGCCATTTGAACGACACACATCTAGAATGTCAAGTCAATCTAGCCCATAATAGAACATTAAGAGGCCTTGCAAAGCAGTGTAGCCGGCCACAAAGACGGAGAACCCGAATATTGGGGCAGATTCGCCCCCTTCCCCAGGCTGTCAGCAACGGGTGCCCCCGCCACAGCTTTTTATACCACCCTTGTCCAGAGTAATCGTGCAGAACTCTAGATTGGTCGCTGCCTTTTGGAAGACTTTCAGCTGTGTCGTATTCTGCCTTACGACAAGCTTCTGGTACGTCGTCGACGGCAAAGCTTCGTAGTAGCTGACCAAGTCCGAACAAGCAATGCGAACAGGGATGCTACCGATACGCGATTTCTTGCTCTATTTTCGAAACTTCGGAGCCGAGCGGCATGCATAGCTTTACCATTCGAAACAGGGATTCCATCGCATTTCCAAAAAGCACCATCTGGCACTTATTATGTGCTTGGAATATCGGGTATTATCTGTCCGGACATCTTGGCACAGAGCCAGCATGCACCTAGACTTCAGTAGTCTGTATAGTCTGTGATCGCAATTCCATAAAACCACCAACTGGACACTGCTAGCGCTTAGATCCTCGTATTTCGGTGGCACAGCTTTATCATGAGTCGCCATTCATGTAGTCGACTTGCTATTGTTTTGCTAAAAAACGTGGAGCTTCTCCACTAAGACAAGCCATTCTCCAGGCTCCTTTCCGTGTGCTGTCTTGGCAAAAATACTCGTGCTTCGCGTGATCTCGGGACTGTACCGAACATACCGATGCTTTGGCACGAAACCGGCCCGATCATGGGTATGGCGGGCGGATCCGGAAGACTTTTGACATTCCAAGTGATCACGTTCACCAAATGCTCCATCAATGGCCTTTCGTAGCTTACTGGAGACTCTCAGTAACTTGACCGCCATTTCTTATCCTCAATGATCTGCATGGAGTCTATCCTAACTAGATTTAGACCAGTAGCTGGATGGGAAACTTTGTCGGTACTGAGAGTCCCACAGTGCATGACCTATTTCGGGGGCAAAGCTGTGCCCACCTCGAGAACATCATACTAGATCAACCTGAACCATCGAGCTATGCTCGTCCTTAGTACTAATACTTTTTCGTTGGCTCTGTAGTATTTGGGCCTCATTCCTCTCCATCTTGAAGTAAAGAAAACCAGGTACATTTCAAATGCTACCGTTGTCGGACTGCGGCGCTAACTAAGCTCAATCTTCAACCCTTATTCGCATAAGAGATCCTGATACTATCATGCAATATTCATTTCTGCCTACCCTCTTAGTTTCTTTACTTGTTCCTGTATTCCCATCTTTCGAAGCAATGTAAAATGAGATTAGAAGCCCCTACTCGCTCTATCACATTGCGAATTCTGGCTTATTCTCTCGGGCTGATGTTCTTAAATGACTTACTTTTTTCACAATACAAAACAACGGACCCTCGCAGACGCAAAAAGACCCGGAATAAGACATCAGGCATCGGTATCAAAGGGTTCTCACAGACCTTTATTTTACTCTGCCATTTCCTTTAAAATAGCCATATGAGGGCTTTCAGAGGGGGGTATGGGTATCGGATGCCGTCCATCTGGAAGGGAGACAAACTGTTACGCGGATCCCATCACACACAAAAGAATGATGAACAAAGATAGAGGCGCAAAGCTTGACTATGAGCGGCAAGCCTATTGCCGGTCCGTCTTCTCCATGTGCAAAGTCGCACCAGAGACTTCGCGTTATGGCTTAAAACCTGATCGTACCGCGATCGAATTTTATCGAGAACTCAAAGACTTCAAAGTTTCAAATGGAGCTTGGATTTTTCCTCGCTATGGCGCTGAACGCTTACGACCGTTGGTCACTGTGAACCATGGAGAGGCCACCCAGAAGATCTTCGTATGGCAATCCAAAAGTGGACTAGAAATCGTTTCATCGCCATTACTAGGGTGGCAAATTGGGTCTCCACATCGGGTAGGTTTTTTTTTGGAATATCTCTACCAATTCTTATCGAAAATCAATACTTTAAAGCTTATTTTATAGCCCTTACTAAGTTCTATAACTTTATATAATAAGGTTTCTAAATATCTCCAATATTTAAAAAGTTATTATAAGTACCTAATTTGCTAAGAATAGGTCTCTACCTAAAACTCCGAACTTAATTAACTTCTAAACTAAAAGAGATATTTAAAAACTTTATATTATTATATTATAATATTATAGAGCTTATTAAGGACTATAAAATAAGCTTTAAATTATTGATTTTTTGATAAGAATTGGTAGAGATATTCCAAAAAAACCTACCCGATGTGGAGAACCAATTTGCCAGCCTACGTATATAGCAAGGTTTGGGCAGTGATGGGTTAGCCATGTTTACCAACACTAGTAAGCAAGCCAATCACCCCTTTTTAAGTAGGAACAACATCACCTTTCTGGCTTGTAATTTCTACCATTACCTCGACGAAATGTTTCGTCCCTAAAGGCCGCTGGGCCCTAACAATCGCTAATGCAGCGTCTACGTACTTAGACTTGTGCTGAAAATGGCGGACGTTCTCTGAATCACGCACGCAGCTCCGTGGCCTCCTGTACTTATGTCTATACTGCTATCGATTTCTTTCTCCGGATCTGGCTTGTCCCTTAAGCCGCCTTACTGCTACTTCAGCTTACCCAATGTTCAGCAATTAGACTCACATGAGAGTACACGCGCATCATCGTCTCCAGACGTAGTCTTCCGCTCCATAGACCCTCTGTTTCTTCAGGAGCATTGTTGAGACACCATCAACAGCGATAGTTTGCTGGAAGGGCTGACAACCGAAGATGACTTGACGCATCCGTAACTGCCAAGCCGTCCGCTTCTTATCCGGGAGTTCTCGCATGTCGGCGTAATCGGACGTATATAGTGCAGAGTTGTCCTCAGAAGACGGCTTTCCTCGTCTGAACACAGTCCCAAAGAAAGACGACAAGATTGAGTTACTTTTTTTGGCATTCGGGTCAAAAGGCTCGATTATCCAGGCTCTCTTTTGCCAAGGAGGCAGATGCGCGATCGCAAAAGGGACAGCTATGTATGAACGACAACTCACCGGCTCCGTAAATGCAAAATCCCCAGATCCAGCAGGAAGGCGACGCGGCATCATGTTGAGCAAGACCAACCTGGGATCCAACAAGCACATGAAGAACCTGGCGACTGTGGCAAGCTGGTTTGCAGTCCGGATCGGATCGTCTTCTTCTTTTTTGCCAGAGAAATGGGATAAGAGGGTTTTTGCAACTTCTATGAGTCGAGCATCCGAAGCTATGCCCAATGTGCCGTACATCCACGTCTGGTCGGTCCCCGTCCTCAGTACCCCAGGCAACCGTAATATCCAGTCAAGTCCACAATCAATAGCTTGAGCAAGCCATACCTGATGGAAACTGGTGAATAACCCTGGACTGTCGCCTGTATTACTCCCTGGATCATACCCCATTATTTTGACCGATCTCCGCACTTGGTAATTTGCGGCCATAAGGAACTCTCGGGCTAAAGCTGTAAGTTTGTGCTGTGCAATAATTCGGGATGATATGTCAAGTGACTCTGCTGAGGGGGTTGATGGCAATGACTTGAAGATCAATAGATCTAGTTCGATATAGTCCCGCGTCGCTCCGGTAATCAGACTCGAATCTGTGATTGGCAAGCTCTCATCCACTCGGCCGTGGTTTGGACAGATCGCCCAGGACAGAATGTCCTTCCTATTTCCATCTATGATTCTCAACTTGGACCCGTCTACCACAAGTGGCACAACATCCCCAGCGGCAAGCACAAGTATAGAAAATATCCATATGACATCTTCCACTGTGGTCACCTCGCCATCGTAGTAGAGCGGGATGCTAGAGGTATTTAAGGCGATAGATATTAAGTCGCCTTTCCTCGAACACTTAGAAGATAGGACGTTCACGAGGTGCTGCATGGGGGAGAGGTTAGGGTATTCAATAGCCATAAGCTGATTGATTCGCCAGGTTCGTTGTCGGAGTGATGCTGGATCCGGGTCATTCATCGAACGCTGAACGCCCAAATCGATCATCTGCTGCTCCTTCTCGGGCAGGAAAAGGGAAAAGTAATAGGACAAGTAGTGAATGAAGCGGAATTCGAAGGATATAACCTCCCCAAGATGCCCGTAGCACAGAAATAGAGCATTGTTAGGGGGGCGATACGGAGCCATGCGACTCTCATGTGCGCACCATGCTCGCGAAAACCATCGGGCGCCAAGAAGCTTGAGGGCAAAGGATTCGGCTGCGATTGGTATGTGGCCTTGCCCTCCGTCCCAAAATTCTTCCTCTCGGCGCGGGAACATTTGCTCTATGAATTCTGTTTTTGCTTGCCCTTGGAGATTACGTTCCTTTACCTCGCGACAGCCTTCCTTATAAAACCTGGCGTAGGTAAGTCCAGCACTCTCTTCGTCCTGGCTTAGCTGTATATCCTCCAACAATATCACCACACGTCGAGATGAGCGGTATATCATGTCCATTGCACCAATGTGAATCTTCTTGTCCATCTCATTTCCTTGATCGATGCAAAGCTGATCCAACCAGACGCCTTCCTCCTCACTTGCTCGAAAATCTAAACCCATGAGGGCATTTACCATAGGCTTCGAAATTTTCCATCCCGGGACAATTGGTTTCGCTGCGGATGCTACAACCCAGTCTGGAGTGTGCCAGCAATAGCTGACTGCGATGAAAGAAGGGACAGTCCCGCACGCAGGGCCCTGCGTAGAAATCAGCCGGAGATTGAGTAGAGAAAGCGCATTCTGCTTTGGTTGGAATTGCTTCGCTACGGCAGGATTAAGTTCTTTCAAGCGCGAAATAATTGCTGCAGCTTCTGACTGGCGACTTTGCGATAGTGCGTTGGCTGTCGACAGCAGGTGCTCGGTATTGGGCTTAGAGATAGTGACGAGGCGTTGGCCTAGTGAGGCTAGCACCGAGGTATTCTGCGTTTGAGCGTAATCGTCATGTTCTGTTGCCATGACGCCTTCAGAGTCCATTGCAACTTTTGTGTTGTGAGCTATTGTAGCTTTGAGATGTTAGGGGTTGAGTAGAAAGCTGAGATGGTGTACTCGAAGGTGAGATCAATTATAGCAGACACGATCAGCTGAAATTCAGCCGCACTTACGCCCTCATGCTGCACGACGATTGGCCAATGCAATTCTCGTTTGTATATCCCGGGAATCGCTCTCAACCTTGATTTACATAGGAAGAATATCATCCATGCGCCGAAGCAAATGCTTTTGGATTAGTGTTAGTAGCGTGTGAATTAAAATATACACAGGTATTGGTGTCAGAATAGTACTATCAGAATAATACTACTTCTAGGAACGCCGCTGGAAAAGCCGCTAGAAAGCTAGTAGTGTTCTCTAGGAACGCTGCTAGAAAGCTGCTAGTAAACTGGTAGAAAGCCGCTAGAAAGTACTAGCAAGCGCTAGTAAGCTAGTAGTATTTTTTAAAAATATTAGCTAGTATTGGAATTACGTTATATAACTGCTTAGCTTACTAGCAGCTTTCCTATAGCTTTCTAGCAGCTTTCTACTAGTATACTAGTAGCTTTCCAAGTTATATAACTAGTATTACGTAACTACTTACTATCAGCTTTCCTATAGCTTTCTAGCGGCTTTCTAGTAGCTTTTTAGTAGCTTTCTACTAGTATACTAGCAGCTTTCTAAGCTATATAATTAGTATTATATAACTACTTACTATTAGTTCGTCTATAGCTTTTTAGTAGCTTTCTAGTAGCTTACTAGCAGCTTTCTACTAGTATACTAGCAGCTTTTTAAGTTATATAACTTATTATATAATGGCTATGTTTACTAGCTATATTTACTGGCTATATTCGCTTACTATACCCCTTACTATACCTTTTACTATACTCCTTTCTTTCCCTTTTTTACTATAACTTATTATACCTATATATATAAGCTAGGTCCTATAGTACTCTATATATTATAGAAGGAATTACGTCTTTATATATATAAACTCCTCTATAGTTCTCTCTTATAGAATTAATTATCTTC
>Ga0247757_10000410_pt1 | contig 36146 bp, 42 predicted proteins | sample UWRJL126311R4_FD_180929 | JGI IMG/M metagenome (GOLD analysis project Ga0247757, IMG submission 180929) | Plant litter microbial communities from Arlington Agricultural Research Station in Wisconsin, United States - UWRJ-L126-311R-4 | ecosystem: Environmental > Terrestrial > Plant litter >... | reverse complement strand
GAAAACGGCTACCGAGACGGCATCCGACTTACACCAAACTCGTAAGACGGGAGCATGAGGACACCAAGTCTCGGCTCACGCTCGAATAACGTATGAAACAATTGAGTGAGACTCCGAGGTAAATCGAAGAATAATGAAAGACTCCAGAGGCCATGGAACTCAACTGTAAGGAGCCATTGACAAGATTGACAAATTGAAATGTAATGTCGACACTGGTCAACAACGGGAACGAAGAGGCTTGATATATTAGCTAGCCTAGACTGCCTCCGACTCATGATGTTCGTGCCGTGCATATGAAGTTCCAATGATGTATTGGAATGAGTTGACATATCTACGCTCCGAAGAACGGCTTCACATCATCCTCCAGTGGTTTCAATCCTGTTTTCCGCCTAGCTATTCCCTCGACTTCATGGAAAACCCTCAATATATTTTTGCCCGTTATTCCTTCGACACTCTTCCGGGGAATACCTCGCCTCAACAACTCTGCAACCAAGTCCGGATATTTGCTCACATCTTCTAATCCCTTGGGTCCGTGATCCATGCCATCAAAATCGGACCCAATACCTACATGATCATACCCTATCAGCTCTCCAATGTACTGGATATGATCTGCCACGTTGTCCAACGACGCTTCGGTTCGGTTCTGTGCGGTGAAAGCGGGATAAAATGTCACCATGATGACACCACCGTTTTCCTGCAACGCCAGAAGGACATCATCGGGCACGTTACGTGTGTGATTACACAACGCATACGCATTGGAGTGAGAAAAAATGACCGGCGCCTCGGAGACTGCGAGTGCGGAACGTTGTGTCGCGAAACTAGTGTGGGATAGGTCGACTATCATCCCGAGCCGATTCATTTCCTTCACCATGGCGACTCCAGTTTGAGAAAGGCCGTTATGGAGTGGTCGATGAGGCTCCTCGCTATCAGCGAACGCATTGTGGCATGTGTGTGACAGCGTAGCATAGCGTACACCGAGAGCATGGTACATGCGGAGAATGCTCGCACTGTTGCCGATTTGATGCAAGCCCTCGATTCCTAAGAGGCTCGAGATTCTGCCACTGGAGGCGAAATCAGATCTCACATCGCCAGCTGAAAATGCGTGCTGGAGATGATCCGGGAATTCCTTGATTAGGCGATACACTAGGTCGATTTGCTGGATGGTGTCGTGGACAATCTCGTGGTATACTTCTGTCGAATAGTTTCCCGCTTCTTTGGGGCTGAGACACTGAGCGTTAATGTAAAGAGCGGATGACGGATATAAAGTAGGTTCTCTCAAGACGTACCATTCTACGTATACGCTCCAGAATTGGCCTCGGATTTTTCCTTCTCGTAACCTCCGAAAATCAACTTGGCCGAAGAGATTCTGACCATCGGAAAAGTTTTGCTGGTAGATGTGGTTCTGATAAAAGGCTCTGATCCAGATTGGGAAATCGTTGTGACCGTCTTTGCATCCCATGGGTTATCTCATGCCTCTGAATTAAGGATATTTCAAACATACCTATGAAGGGTGCTGATGAAAATACATCATCATAGTGATTGACCTGCCCCAGCCGTAGCGGACTCTTAGATGAAAAGCCCAAAAGGAGACACATGCATGTGATAGATCCAATGAGATAGCATATCCGAAAAATCAATGGTTTTGGTGTGTGATGGCTTTCGCGCGGTGCGTATTCCGCTCCATCGTCCTCGGGAAAGGCGTCCCATCTTTTCGTCTCGTAGGCACTCTGATGATCTGTGCCCATCTGCGCAGTTGCGTGTAAGCATGTACAAAAATTCACATCGTGCCCCATATTATTCATTGTCTGTGGCTGCACTCGGTGGCGACTTCGGATGCCGAAGATGAAGCGGGCACCGGCTGGGTTGCGGACCGCCAACTTTGAAACACATTCCCACTTTGATGAAAATGCGCTGGAAAATCCTGCGAATGGTAAATTATCCATGTAAGGCGGATAATATACCCTCGAAATGATGCGAAAGGTAGTGCCGGCTACACAGTCAGGTGTAAACGAAACCACTCACAAAGAGAGAGATGCAGGTTTTGGCCTAGGCTGACCAACAAACAACCACTACTTGAAGCATTCTAGCGGAGATCTATGGCATATCAAGGTCAATGTCATGGATCGCACAGGAAATATCGGTTGAAAATCTAGAGTCTAACTGAAAATCATATCCTGCTAGCCTTCGTCGTCATCCAGTCCATCTCCTCTACCCCAGACAGGCACGAAGATAGAGTCGTGACACCACCACATGCAAACAACCACCTCTCGAACTAATACAAGCACCCACAGTGGAGCCTGCCCATCCTTCCTTCCCACCAAAGACGCTTTGGTGATCTTCTCCATCAAGGACATGATGGGCACCCAAATGGCCAAGAATATGACAGCTCCAACATGGCGCCTGCCTCGCGTTGGAGCATTATACGTCGGTATGTTTGCCAAAAAGTTCTGATAGGAGTACGGCATAGCTGCTTCCTTTGCGCCGGTACATAACAAGTCCTGTAGGAAGACGAAAGTTTTCAGCACTTGTTAAAGTAGACAGGTGAATATGGGTACCTGAAGATGGCACCTGAAGTATGCAGGCTTGTAAACTTACCATATACCTGGCGCTTGGCCTTGCACGTCTGGGTAGCAGTGTGACAAGCGTTCTTACTGTCATTGGGCTTGTAGTCACTTCAGACTGAACTTCCGGTCCCGAAGTCGGTGTGACCATGTCAGGCAAAGTCTCAGCTGTGACCTCGATTTCCTTGTATGCAATTCCACCGCCTTCCGATGCAATTACCTTGGCATACATGTCCGGTGTAAGCAGGTATGAGGTGCCGATTAACTGTGCTAGCTTCTCCTGCATGGTATTACCCACCGGTGAGATGCTAGCAAATGCTGGCTCCGAATAGGGCACGCCTGCACTGTTCATGTCGAGCACATATCCCGGGACTGCAACGCAGATAGCCTTGAGTGGTTGGATCTTGCGGTCGTGGATGAATTTTTGCGCGCTGAGGTTGGAACCATATGCTAGATACCATATTGTGGTCGTTGGTCGATCCAGAGTGGTGAGTACAAGCATTGTATCGGTTTATCGGCCTGAGTTGAGGAAAATTCTGAACAGAAGGCTTGATTTTGCGGGAGATCAAACCTTGAAAAAATTACTCGAGACGTTATTACTGGCTGCCTTATCAGGCTTGGAAGTTGTTTCCCACCGGAGTTTCTCAATACGATGAAGATGCTGTTAATGTGTCTTCGGCCACCTAGGCATCGGTTCCCGGCTTTGATGGATGCGGAATTCATGGGGAAAGAAGTAAGCTCAGAGGAAAGATGACAATTAGTACAGCTATTGCTGAGCAATCAGCAGCATGTGACTTCATCGTCGCTTTTCAGGCAACTCTCAATACATCCGCTGTTTCCCTTCCGCACATGTCTTGTACACGCGAATCTTTATCCCGATGTTAATGTTATCTGTGTTCATTACCCCTACGCTCGAATCCTTGAGGCGTCTGGCGGTTTGGGCGTGTGGGAGTTTATGCTCAAAGCCACTGACATACTCAGCAAGGGATATCCTTCTTCAAGAACTGGGGATACAGCTGAGAGTTGCAATTTCCAAGATAGATTGCAGTTCAAGCTTTGTGTGCCTCGGTGGGGACTCCCTTTCGGCGATCAGACTCGTCTCTGCTTGCCGGCTTTATGATGTCAACATCACGGTTGGACAAGTTCTTACCTGCAGTTCCATCTTTGACTTGATTGAACATGCCGAAAAAAATCCTGTTCAACGTGGACGGAAGCGATCTCTCGCTGCAACAAGCTCTATTCAACCTTCTGGTGCTGAAACATCTGGATCCGACACGACGAGTATGCAGAATGCCTTGCTATACGGCAGCAAGGTTCTCCCAGGCGAAAATATCATACACTACTTCGAGACATATGCGACACTTGACATCTCTCGGGTAAAGAGTGCTTGGGAACAGGTGGTAGCGCTAGAACCATTATTCAGAACGAAATTTGTGTCAACCACAAATGGGTATGACATGATTGAAGGCAATACGGCCAATTTCAATTGGACAGAGAAGACCTTCTATGACCGGAGCACGTATGAACATGCGCTACAGAATTCGTACACCATAAGCGATAGCGTGGAGGTCGTCTTCCAAGCGCTCCATTATAAAAGCATGGACGAAGAAAAGAATGAAAGCACAATCAATTTGCAGATTCATCATGCTTTGATTGATGGATACTCAATGGCGCTATTGCTGAATAAACATAGGAGAATTCTCTCTGCCCTGCCAGTCACAACAGGATTGCCATTCACCAAGATCGGGCAGAAAATGAAACAACTACGACAACGAACCAATCCTGAAGACGACAGCTTTTGGAAGGATCAGGCCGAGCAATACGCTATGGCGAAATCTGATCTACAACTTTGTCCGCCAGCTGATAACCAGGCCCCTTCTTATGTGGCTGTCGAGATTGACCTCGGATGTCCGCCTGACAAACTGCGCGAATATGCTCAAGGAGCTGGAATTACCCCAGCTACTATTTTTCATGCGGCATGGGCCATGACACTGGGCAAGTACGTGGACTCCAACGAGATATGCTTTGGCACTGTTCTGTCAGGTCGGAGCTTGCCTATTGCTGGCGCAACTGAAGTCATCGGTCCATTGATCAATACGGTGCCTTTCTGCATATCTCTCGACTCCGATGTCCATGTGAAAGATTTCTTACGCAGTGTGTTTCGATATCTCATTGAACTCGACATGAGACAATGGACGAGAGCTCCGAGTACGGCAAGCCGGAACTATCCGTCAACACTCAACGTTCATGTAGAAGCACCTATGCTGGAACCGAGTCCTTTGAAATTGCGAAGAGAGCCCTATCACAAGATAATCTCCGGACTACCCCTCTATCTCGACATCTACCTTGGGGGACCGATTCGCATCTATTACCATGGTCACAGATATCAAGCTGGTGATATGACTCTGCTTGGGAGGGTTTTTGCCAATGCTGTCCGCGTATTCCTGAATCAACAATGGAGCATCCATGAGTGCATGCACCATTTGTTGCCCTCCGAAACGACGACAATATTACTTCGAAATGGCAACTGCTTCACACCTAGAACCCATCCAGAACACTACACCGAACACCTACATGAGATCTTCGTGGCCACGGCTCGAAAGCACCCCAGAGCAATTGCAGTTGAGAAGGGCAACACCAGAGTATCGTACTCGGAGCTAGAAGCCTTGGCTACGGTTGTTTCGGGCCACTTATCCGAATATATCGCCCCCGGAGATGTTGTTTGCGTGCACGCAGACCGGTCTGTAAATTGGATCGTGGCAATATACGGTATCCTGAAAGCTGGGGGCGTCTACTGCCCTTTAGATGAAGCACTACCCGATGACTTTCGCGAACAGAACTTCTCAAGATCGGGAGCCAGGTTGTTTCTGACTGGGGACACTTTGAGCAGACCGAATAAGGTACCAACTGGTGCATTATGTCTCTCAGTTGCGGAACTGCTCAACAGGCAGTCCGCATGCTATACCAGTTCCTTACAAGCAATCGAATTTCCTCAGTCTAAAGCATACTCCTGGAAGCACGCTGCATATCTTTGCTTTACATCCGGCTCAACGGGGCTTCCAAAAGGCGTCCTCTGTACTCATCACGGCCTCGTAGCTTTTCAAAAGGACCATAGTGTACGTCTCCAATCTACTCCCGGGTGGCGCATATCCCAAGTAATGTCACCCGCATTCGACGGCAGCATTCACGAAATCTTCTCGGCACTGAGCTACGGCGCGACACTCGTCTTACCAACCGCAAGCAATCCCTTTGCTCACCTCGCCACTGTGGACGCCGCCATCCTAACCCCTTCGGTCGCAAAGGTACTTACACCTGACCATCTGCCGAGCCTCAAAGCGCTTTATCTAGTCGGTGAAGCTGTTCCAGAGGATCTGGCCACTCGATGGGCGGCAAAAATGCAAGTATTCAACATGTATGGTCCTACCGAGGCCACATGTGGAGCTACGATTAAGCAACTGCACCCAAATACACCAGTTACATTAGGTGCTCCGAACCCATCAACAAGGATCTACATACTCAATTCTATTCGTAAAATGGTTCCACCAGGAGTCATTGGCCAGATCCACCTCGCCGGCGTGCAAGTGTCGCAAGGATACATTGGCCGCCCCGAGGAAACGGCAAAGCGATTCTTCAACGATTTGCTCCACGAGGGGGAACAAATGTACAGTACAGGTGACCGTGGTTACTGGGACAAGGATGGAGAGCTGCGATTTTTGGGCCGCAATGATCGGCAGGTCAAGCTGAGGGGATTCCGTCTCGATCTGGATGACTTGGAGATTAGAATTCAGGCAGCTATACCAGGCTGTAAAGCTGCGGCACTCGTATGTCAGGGAGAGTTGCTGTTGGCTTATGTTCAGCCTGCAACGATCAGCAGTTCTCAAGGTCGAGAGGCTCTGGCAAAAGCGTTGCCAGCATATGCGAGACCGCATAGCATAACAGCCGTATCTAGCTTTCCGCGGACACTGGCTGGTAAACTCGACTACAAGAAACTTTCAAACTCAGAAAAGACGCAACAGGTACTGGGCTCAAAAGCACCTATAGCCCCGAAACAACTTGGGTATCGAATCGCGCAAGTGTGGAGACAGCTCCTAAGTTTGCCAGAAAGCCTCGATCTCGACGAGCAATCTGATTTCCTAGTCCTGGGTGGACATTCGTTGGCGCAGTTACAGCTTGCTAACAGAATATCCTCCCTTGTGGGATACACAGTGCCTCTGAGAATAGTTATCAAGGAAACAAATCTCGGCGAACTGACGCGAAAGGTGCAAGACCTGAAGCCGTTTGGTATGATCTCGACTCCAGGTGACGGGGATCCGAGCCTGCTCTCAGGAATTGAGAAGTATTGGTGGAGAAGATATGAAAGACATGGAGCTTGTCCATCTTCCAACGTCTCATTCGCATTTCGACTCAATCCTCGCACCAATCATGAGGTAATGATACAAGCCTGGAACCGGGTTCTAGCGCGGCACGAAGTGTTGCGAAGTCGATATGTCAATGTGGGCGGGGCGATCCAGCGTGTCCTGGCGGAACATCCACCAACCATCAAACCACAAGACACTGTCGATCTCTGGTCAGAGGTCAACCAGACTTTGGACTTGTCGGAGTCTGAATTGGTCCGCGTCATTATCACGCCAACTGACCTTCTTTTCGTCGCGCACCACATACTGTGTGATTATGCGACGTTACGTATTCTCCTCCATGAAGTGATAAGTCTATATGTATGTCCCAGCATGCAACTGGCCTCTCCAAAGCCATACAAGAACTACATACTGCCCGACACAATACGATGGAAAGCCGAGCTCCCCTCATGGATTTCCTCTATGCAAGGTCTACCGGAAAGACCAGACTATGGAATCGGAACTTGGACCCAGAATTCACAAAAATCCACCGCTGGCTCCTCGCTCGTCAGTCGTGTTCCCAATTCAACATTCCTTGCTCTCGAGCGCTACTGCCGAACCAGCACAGTAACTCCCCACCAGCTCGTCCTCGCCGCAGTGGCGCTGGCGTTGAATTGTCACAAAGACGACATTGATATTGTGCTGGGTGCTCCGCTATTAGGCCGCCAAGGTGAGGAGGAAGACATTGTGGGGCTGTGGTTGGAGGCGCTGTGTGTGCGCATTCGGTATCCCAGCGTCTATTGCGATTCCGATTCGGCCGTATACAGCTATTCAACACAAGATCTGGTAAGAGAGGTACAGAGATCAAGTCAAAAAGCACTTGCAGAGGCAATACCATCCAGGGTTATATCATCACTCCTCTCAAAATCAAAATCCAAGGCCGAAACGCTGATCGAGGAAGGGCAAAGGCATAAGGAGGATATTTTCGATGTCATGGTCAGCTACCATGCGAGTTACTCATCCACACCTTTTTCTTCTCAAGGTGTGGATGCAACCCCGTTGTACACGTACACCACCGGTGCCAAATTCCCACTTATGGTTGAATTCACAGTTGCAGGTCCAGATGCTCTCCTTTTACGACTAGAGTACGGCTCAAGCTACTTTACCTCTTCCCAGATCAAGACCCTCAATGCGATGGTTCTGGAAGCTCTCAGCGGAGTTGTCGTAGGGGATGAGTACTACAACATCAAGGCACGTTTGCGGGGGATGAGGGAAAATAAGAGAAACGAAGGGCGTCCTTTGGGGGTCAAGAAAGGATGCAGAGGGGTTGAGACTGGTGGGGGAGAGATGTTCTTTGGGCGTGATATGACGAGCATGTGAAGTTGTGTACCAGCTCCATGTAGAATTCAATTTTTTTATTTCAGGTGAATCTAGCGAAGCATGTATGGAGCTCGTGCAGCTTCTATGGAGGTTACAAAGCTACCATTTACTGTCATCTTTTTTCCTCTTTTACTTTTATGTCTTCATGTCATGTTCTTCTTGTCTCACTATGTAGTAATTGTGACTAGTTCGCTTGAAGAGCCCGGAAAAAAATCCTTACTTTCTTCGTGGGTTGAGCTTATCAGGAAATGCATCAGAAATGCGTATTTAGGCACTCTTTACTGAATCAATATTGTTCGGCTCTATTTCAAATGGATGGGCTGATGGTGAAACTCATGCTCGATAACAAAATCACGTGACTAGCGACTTGAGGCGCGCCTGCTATTCTACCTCTTGGGTCCCATTTTAGCTTGAGCACTGGCACCCACAGCATATGGCTCTTCTCCAGTCTCCCATCCTGCACATTTCAAAATTTGGGGACACTTGCAAGCCTTGTTCCCCGCAGAAACACACACTCCTCGGCAACCGGAGCTTCTGACTTGCTACCCGATATCCGGATGCCGAGCGGCATCCAACTTGCCTTCGACACATGGCCCTGTGTTGCAACGCACAACGGCTTCCTGGCCACTATTCTGTTCGACCCGACTCACACGATTTTTTTAATTGTTATGCACCTTCCGTGCACCTATTCCAAGAAAATACGGGTTAGGTGGAACAATGACGTATTGAGAGCCCCTATTAAAGAATCACGTGAATGGTCACGTGCAGGCCACTTCACCTAGCACACTTGCCTGGCGCGACATCCGCACGTTCTTGATCGGAATATTTGCTTGATGCTATATGCACTCAGCTGTTTGGCATAGATTCACTGCTTCCGTTCATGGGTGACATAGAAGATGGTATCGGAAGTGCGTTTGTGACGGAGAACACTGGACATCTTCTGTCTGCTCAGTTACCAAGTACAGCGGAAAACCATGTCGTGACCAAGTCTGTATTCATTATCGCCGCCGTTAACACCGTAAATGCTCTGTCGGGCTTGGTCTGCTTGGTTTAGTGGCACTAGGTAGCGTGGCAGCAGGGAGGTGAAAACAGAAGAAAAAGTCGCTCAAGATTCGCAAGATCAACCATTTCTACGAAACTAACACTCCTTCTAACCTTTTCAGCGCTTCGTCCAGTTGTACAGGGTCTACTGCAAACGTGATCCTTGCCCAGCCCTTTTCAGATGCAACAACATGGTACGCTTTCCCCGAACTTAACGAAACCCCTGCCTCTTTGCATTTTGAGGTGAAATCAGCCTCCTCGTCCCAAGAATCCGCATGTCGTGCAACCTTAGCAAACAGAAAGGGACCCATGCGTGCCGGAATGTATGGGATCTTGTGGTTGTCAAGGAAAGACGTGAGTTTCAAATAAGCAGCACCAAGACGCACGGAACTCAACTTTAGCAAAGCCGGAAAATCTGCAGATCTGAGAAGTGCAGTCGTCACAACTGCTGTCAAAGAAGACATTTGGGTGTTGGAGGCGAGAGAGAGACCGACTGCTAGCGGTCTGTTGCCTTGCGTAATGCAGCATCCCTTTGCGACCGATCAGTTGTCATATCCCTCGCATTTCCCTTTGCGCACTTACCATGCGTAGACCGCTGGATCCAAGGTCTTTGCTCGAACTCCATATCGTGTGGACCCTTGCAAGGTTACAACCTAGACTCCCCACATTGATCTCCAAGGCCGATATGAACGGTACACCATCATCCTCTTCAAACTCCTTCTTTATATTTGATAATGCGTATAGCTCATCTGAAATAAAATGTATGTCTCTCTGGCTGCAGAACCGTATGACCGCCTCAATGGTCTCCCGTGGATAGCACTGTCCGAACGGGTTATGCGGATTCGTAAACAGAACTCCTTTAACTGGCCTTTCCGCTTCCGCATAAGCTTTTTCAAGCGCAGGTATTAGAGAATCGGAAAAGACTTGGCCGAAAGAATCAACGTTGACAACGATGGGTTGCACGCTAGCTTTGACATTGAGGAGCCAATCGAAACCGTCTGTCCTGCTATCAGCATCACAGAACTTGTCTACTGAGAAAACTGAATGCGATATGCTTACTCCAGAAGGGCGCAGGGATCAAGAGGCCATCGCCAGGCTCACATATATTATACAACAGACCATCGAGTGCAAACGCAGCGCCAGGCGCCACTGCAACATGGTTCTTCTCAACTGGTGTATGCGGTTTGAAGTATGTGTTGAAAAAGTCAACTAAAGCATCTACCAGATCGGCATCGCCTGTGAACGCAGGGTATGATAGATGCTACGTCGCAAGCGATCGATGTCAGTGCTAAAGTCTCAAGTGAGAACGTGACTAGGTTGGAGGGTGGGACTCACGTCCTGACCAAAACTATCCTGCACAGCTTTCTTGTATAGCTCTATAATCTCCTTACGGATGAGCCAATTCTCAGAGGTACTGAGGTCAATGACAGGGGTACCAGTCTTGATCTCATCCCGCTCGGCTGCGGCTTTACTGATTCGGGGCCAGATGGCTTCGACATTACCGAAGCCACGCTTAGAGAGGCGTGCGTCCTCCATGACTTTGTGAAAATCTGATTGATGTGTAAATTAGAGATCACAGAATAAAACTGATAATCAAAGTGTGTGGCGACTGGATCTTGTTCTTGGACACCTCGAAAATATTTCTGTTCGAGTTTTGCTTCTCGTGCTACTTGTCGGTTGCCGTAATTATTATGTATCAACAGCACCATAGTTCCGGTCACCGGTGCTTTGTGTGGACATCCATGGATTTTCCGACACAACAATATGCTTTGTTTATTTCCTTGATCCCTTTGGCACGCTTTCCAAGTGCCCACAAATAAGATTCGATATGTTTTTCTGGGCGTACCCTATTGCGCTGTACATTAGCTACCTCACATGTCGAATCGGTCAAGCTTTTTCTTGCAAATTTATTGCAAAAAGAACCTTGGCAAATCGTTCAATTTGCTTGCATCTTTTCCGGCTCCATGGTCTTCTTGTCTGTAGCTTGGTACATTTGTCCCTCGGAATGAAGCTAGTGCAGCTGCTGACGATAATAGGCCGGAAATGTGATACTTACAACGATCGCCAATGTCAGAAAAGACGACACTAAATGGTGGAGAGCTCAAGACTATCTGGTAATTCTTTGTTGCGCTACCAATCTTCGTCCTGCAATTGATGCGCATGCAGTCATCAACGCTTGCCGTTGGGCTCTTTTACGGCGCCGGTCTTCTTCCTGATCCTGATGTACCGTACACTCCTTCGACTGTACAAAGCTACATCTGGGTCATTAGCCTTTGCTTTGAGACTGCGTGGAATGTCATTGGGGTCCGTCAATGTGCTCGGAAACGTTGCAGCATTGTCGCGCTTGATACCTTACAGATTACGCTTTCCGTGTCTCGACCAGTGATTCTGCTTACTTTACTGGTGACATTCTATGCCTCCTCCAGAAAAGTGGAAGTAGTCACTGGAGAGGATGAGGCACTGCTCAATGAAGCGATCGCCTATAATAACGGATATGGCACGTCACAAAACAAACTCAAAAGACCAGTTGGATTCAAACAAGACGATGCGCAAATGGTGACTTGGTTGGATTATCTACGCGGGTTTCATAGATTGTTCCCGTTCCTTTGGTAAGATTCACGCCATCTCTTCAGCGACCTCAAGCCAACTCTAAATCTCCTTTAGGCCCGCTGATTCTAGATCGCATCAGATCCGTGCCATCTTCTGTTTATTTCTACTTGTACTCATGCGCGTCATCAACATTTTCGTTCCCCACCAGATGGGCGTTCTGGTGAAATCGCTTGATCGAAGCGAAGGTAAACTTCGAATCCCCCATAAAGAACTGATTCTTTACGTCATTGCACGAGGTCTCCAAGGACAACAAGGCGTCGTTGGGGCTTTCCGTGCTATCCTCTGGATCCCGATCTCTCAGTCGACATATCGTCGCCTCACCTCCGCCGCGTTTCACCACGTGCTTATTCTATCGTTGGACTTCCACCTCAGTAAGCGCATTGGTGAAGTTATTAGCGCATTAAGTAAAGGAAGTGCACTAAACACATTCTTGGACGGATTCGTGTTCCAACTATTTCCCATGGTTGCCGATTTGTGGATTGCCGCCATTTACTTCTTTGTAGAGTTCAATGCACTGTATGCCCTGATGGTCATCTCGGTCACATGGATCTATCTATTTGTAACAATATACATGGCAAAATATCGCGGACGAGCTCGCCGTGAAATGGCAATGCGAGAGCGCGAGATGGAGGCAGCAAAGTAGGACCAGCAATCATATCCCCCATTCACACGGATCTGAACTAACACTTATCAGGACCGATGCACTAATCTCCTATGAAACCGTCCATCAATCTGGAGCAGTGCCTATGGAAATCTCGAGATTTGAGAAACTCATCGCTGTGTTCCAAGGCGCCGAGTACAGTGTCTTTTTCTCGCTCAACATCCTCAACGCTGTGCAACATGGCGTATTTACCATTGGAGTACTAATAGTTTGCTATCTCAATGCTTACGAGATCACCGTTGGCTTAGAAAACGTGAGCAAGTTCGTCACCCTGTTGACGTATCTAGCGCAGTTACAGGCACCATTGAGTTTCTTCGGAAGTTTCTACACCCAGGTACAGAATAACCTGGTAGACGCGGAGAGAATGTTGGATCTGGTATGTTCTCCAATTTCTTATGCGTTATTGTCCAATTGGAGCTGATATCATGAAGTTCAAAGAGGAGCCTACTGTCGTTGATCATCCCAAGTCTCGTAACATCCACACGTGCGAAGGACACATCTCGTTTTCCCACGTGACCTTTTCGTATAATACCTCACATACTTCTGCTTTGGACGATGTCTCATTTGACGTCTTACCTGGCACCTCAACTGCCATTGTCGGAGAAAGCGGCAGCGGAAAATCTACCATACTTAAGCTCCTGTTCAGGTTCTACGATGTGGACTCTGGGAGCATTCGGTTGGATGGCCTAGACATGCGCGATATCAAGATCGATGACTTGCGCCAGCAGATTGGCGTGGTACCCCAAGATACTGTACTTTTCAATGATACACTAATGTACAATCTCATGTACTCGAAACCGGATGCGACCGAAGAGCAGGTTTATGCTGCCTGCAGAGCGGCGAGCATTCATGAAAAGATCCTCAACTTTCCGAATGGATACGCTACGAATGTGGGCGAGCGGGGATTGAAACTGTCGGGCGGCGAAAAACAGAGGGTAGGTGAAAACTAACCGTCTAGTTTGTTGGCACACTGTAAACTAACATGAGCTAGATCGCTATTGCGCGTACGTTCCTGCGTTCACCACAGATTCTCTTGCTTGACGAGGCTACGGCGGCGCTGGATTCGCGGACCGAGAGGCAAATACAGGCTTCATTGGAAGATGTCTCCCAGGGAAGAACTACTATCACGATCGCGTACGTATTCGAGCTCAACTGCATGGGTAATGCGGCTAATCAGTTGTTAGCCATCGCTTGTCTACCATAACCAAGGCGGACCAGATCCTCGTTATGCATCAGGGAAAGATTGTTGAAAGAGGACGTCACGAGGATCTCCTTAGAAATCGAGGCGTATATGCACAAATGTGGAACAAGCAGACCAAATCTGAGAAGGAGCATGCAAAATATTAGTCGACTTCTTGATTTTAATTCTATTAGTTCTCTCATTTCGCTCAGAATAAATCAATTCGTTGTAACTTGCACCTAACTCCTCTTTGTACACCTAATCTGTCCCACAGGATGGTTAATCCAAACTTCGGGATTTCTCTCCCAATCTCGATCTTTGTCCAACAAACTGAGATCGTACTCCTTTACTAAATGCACCAGCAGCACCCTGAGTATCACATCCGCAACCCACTTACCCAAGCACTGCCGCGCACCGAATCCGAAGCGCCAGTACTGGTAACGGTATTCATGTGGCGCTTTTTCCAAAAACCTCTCTGGACGGTAGATTAACGAGTCTAGTCCCCAGAAAGAATGTCGTTGGTTTATCGCGTACGAGTCAACGATGAAGTTTGTGCCAGCGGGAATGCGGTACCCACATACCACACGCGCAGTGGGCGCAGCTTGTGCGACGGAAAATGCGGCGAGCGGTTTCAGACGGGCGGACTCGGATATACATGCGGCTAGGAACGTTTGCGATTTCATAATGTAGTCGTTCATCGCGTCGTGACCTTGTTGGATTCGGTCCAGGACTTCTTCTCGCAGCTTTGATTGTACTGTAGGGTGTGCAGCTAGGAAGAATGGGTTCCAAGATATGGCGCCCAATGTGACATCGAGATTTGTAAACAGCATCTCGTCTATCGTCTGAAACAGCTCTGCTCTAGACATTTCTCCCGATAGCACGTGCTGATACATGCTGATCAAAGGAATCTCTTTCTTCGTGGAGAGTGCGGCGCGGTATATGCGCTGGTTAAATGCGAACCATCGGGACTGGAAAGCTGCGAGTTCGCGGTTCGAGGGAAGAAAGGGTATGTAGCTGGACCAAGAATAGCGAGACAAGCCACCGTTAATGACGTACTTGTGCAAGTGTTCGCGCTGTCTTGATATGCCGGTTAGCTCCTTCTCGTCATCACGCGAAAGCTCGCCGTATAGGATTTTCGCGATGATCCAGAACGGTAGCATTTTTAGGTCCTCTCTCGGATCTAAGGTGCCCTCAGCTAGCTTAGAAGTCTCCCAGAGTCCTTGGAAGTGCTGTTCAGTACATTTGTCGGAGATTGCGATATGAGAGCTAGAATTTGAACGGAGGAACGCAGGTTCGCAGAATGTGCGCACGCGCTTCCACTCGTGTTGGCTGATGAGTCCGACGCAGTCGCCGAGCAACTGGCTCATGAGATAGCCGGAACTGTTGTCTTTTGCTTTGATGTGCTTGTCGGAATCTTTGAAGACGGCTTGGACGTCCTCGGGGCGGGTGAGTACGCTGTGATTCATGTCATTATATGCCAAAAGCGTGTGATAGCGTCCTTTTCGGTTCTTTGACGTACATCTCCGGCTTTGTGCCTGACCAGATTCGATATATCGGTCCGTATAGGCCTCCCCATCTTGTGCTGTTCGTATAGCCGTCAAGGAACTTTTCAACATCCCCTTGTCCATTGGGGAATTTCCATGCGACCGTAGGAATGTATCTCGTGAGTTCCGCGTCAGCTGACCGAATAGGATGACAAAATAGTAGCCATTGCTATGAATAAGTTAGTGATATCGTCGTTTTTGGTGTTTAGGAACAAACATTAATTACAAAGGACAAGGAAGTTTCCACCGTTGGTTTGAGATATCTTTGAATGTTGGTGTACACTAAAAAGAATATAGAGGCCGCCGCGACGGCTCGTAGTAGTGCACCTGCGTTTACAATTTCGAACATGGTGTTGTTTAAAGTGAGCAGAATAAATTCCAAATGCATAGGTACACTTAGAATCACTTCCTACCAGTCCCGCTCACGTATTTACCATATTTACTGCTGATCATGACTCGAAACATCGGTTCCCGATAAAGTGAATGAACACCACTGCAACTCGCACCCCGAATGGAATTGTTTTGCTCAAAATAGGAATTCATCATGTTTTGTAGGATCCGAACGAGTCAAAACAATAGTTTGTACAGCTATCACTACTCTAGACGAACTTCCACATTACTACAGCTCACCTAGTTAGACGACATAAATTCGGCAATTTTTCCGGACAGATTTCTCCAGTCTGTAAAAGAAAAAAGAGAAACTTCCTCCTAGCTAGTATATTGCTGCAAAGCTTTGTTGCCTGGGTAGATGACCATGCGCTGTTGCGCTCAGTTCCCAAATTTGGGAGCCTTCTCCATAATCTCCTGTATCGCCGCCCTTGTCAGCATCTTCTTGCTCCAAGCATCGATATGTGGCCAACTTTCGATATCAACGCTAAAGAACTTGAACATCCAAGGCATTGAAAATGGAAAATATGAAAGATCAGCCAGTGTAGGTCGATCAGAAAGCGCAATGAATTCTTGCTCTGGGAGTGAGAGACGCTTCTCAAGTATATCCCACTGCTTCAGGACATTCTCGTGCAGTCTAAGGACCGTATTAGTGTCCAAATCACAGGATGCATGCATACGGGCACCTACTTCGCAATGGTGCGAGGAAGCGGTTCAGGGTTCTGGCGATTTGGATAGCCTCGTAGGAAATAAAGCCAGTACTTTGCGGTCGCACTATCCACATTGATTTAACTCATATCAATATTTTGAAAAGCGGTTTAGGACTCACCCCAGGCCTGCAGTCTGGTATGCTGTCCACGAGAACACAGCTCCTCGCTCTGCCGCAGTGCGACCCGTCCAAAGCCCGTCCTTGTCCCATCGATCTGCAATATACTGAAGACATGCAGTTCCTTCAAACACTATGACGTCCTCTCCGGTGTCTGGATCGCGGTCTTTCAGAGCTGGTACCATGCGTTCTGGGTGGATGGCGTAAAACCATTCGTCTCTCGTGTCAATGATTGAGATGACATGCGGAATTCTAAGTTCGAGCGCCAAAATGAGTGGCTTTATAAAGTTTATGTAAGATGTTTCGTTTGCTAGAAGTGTCAGTATGTAAAAAACCTCTTTGATGAGTGCCTAGATACCTCTGATGACATAAAGCACAACGTTTTCATTGGCCTCGCAGTCGCCATCAACAACATTGCCTAGACTTGTCATAGTCTGAGCTGGACTTTCAGGGAATGTTATTTTTTGCGAAGCAATTCTGTGATGAGAGTTTCGCAATCTCGGTTCTGGACCAACGGTAGATGGCTCGCTGAGGATTTCAGCACTGCTGGTTTGGGTAGACGATTGACTACCAAGCAAACCTTGTAAATAGATCCCGAAACAGAGAATCACCATTTCCGAGACGGCCCGAGAGATGACTACATCGAGTTCCAATTGGAGAATGACGCCGGTGCTGCATGTAGAGGTGATGCCGGACCCCGATGCCGGACCCCAGATACCGCTGCACATACCATTGACTCTTTGGTATGATATTTCACAGCTCCATCTATGATAGAACTTGTCTCTCACATATGTTTCGAGCCAGACTGAGTGACAGTTTGCAAGCTAGTTATGTCACGCTCAGGCGATTTGAATGATGTCCAACTGGCGCTTCGAGAGTGCATTACCCATGTCCAGGCTACGCTCCAGAAGCTTAGGGAAGAAAAAAATGCAACTGCACTAAATTGGGCACTGCATCATGATGTTGAGCTACCCGACAGAGAGACTGAGGCACTGGCCAGTAAAGCTGTCAGTGTCTTAAATGATGCCCAGCATCTACTGCAGCCAGGGCATTTGATACTGGCCGATCATTTCTTGGGTAAGTGTAATCGTCTAGATTCATATACGTACACCTTTTACAGGCTGAAGTGTCTAATCTGTATCCCAGGCTACACAGACTCCAAGTGTCTTGTTGCCGCTGTTGAACTTGGCATTCCCGACGCCCTTGACACGCCACAAAGTCTATCATCACTTGCAAAAGGGTGCTCAGCGCATCCACATATTCTTCAGCAAATACTTCGTCAGCTAGTAAACAACAACATATTCGCCTTGGACGCTACATCAGAGCTGTACTTCAACAACCGCGTATCCAATCTGCTACGCACCGACCACTGGACGCAATGGCACAATTGGGTCTCCTTGTATGGTACCGAGTTTTATGATATCGCGCGCGGGATCCCAGCTGCGGTCCTCGAAACTTCAATGCGTACGCCGGCCCAAATCAACTTCGACACTGACGACAGCATGTTCACCCACTTCCAGTCGCGCGGCTGGGTCCCGCGACTGCACAAGACGTTAAGTAGCGGTGCCACCGCAATGGCGCCTAGTATACTGGCAGATTACCCGTGGCACGAGGTGGAAGACAGCACGGTAATTGATATCGGGGGAGGGAGCGGGGCGCTGATAGCGAGTCTGCTGCGGGCGTATCCTTTGATGCGGGGCGGCGTCTATGAGCTTGAACATGTTATCCAGCATATGACGCCATTCTTTGCTGAAGGAGGCGTGTATGAAGACTTAAGGGAGCGGGTGCCGAAGGAGAATCTGGTGTCAGGGGACTTCCTAAAATGGGTGCCGCAATCGGAGGTCTATGTCATCAAGTGGACCTTACACAACTGGAAGGACGAGGATGCGGTTGTAATCCTGAGAAATGTCAGAGAGGCAATGATCAAAACCGAGGGGAAGAGTCGCTTGATTATCTTCGAATCAGTGGTCGAGGATGGGAGAGCGGGAAGACTTGCAAGATTGGGCGGTATCAATATGATGATGATGACAAGGGATGGGCATGAGCGGACCGAAAGAGAATGGAGATTCCTTTCCGAAAGTGCAGGTTGGAGTCAATTTCGGATCTTTCCAGTCCGGAGATCGTGGGTCAGTGCTATCGAATTGAGGTTGTAGATTCGAGCAACGCTTAGTCTCCTTTTAAGTAGCGAATGATCGTTGCCAGCGTACGTAATCAAAAGTTTCTACTCGAGTATCCTGAAAAGGGCTACAATGCGCCTTCCTATCTTTGGACTGAGTGCTTGCGCCCATACTACAAGAGTTATCCATGTAGATCACAATGAAGGGTAGCTGATCTCTACACAACTATGATCAGAGTTTCACAGTCGCTCAATAGAAGAAGCCTAACTCCGGGAGCAGCCATAGATGTTGTCGTGTACTTGAATTTGGAATATTGGACACATAACGCTAGTCGCTAATTCCTACTCTGCAAACTTACCCACAGGGGACCCCTATTCCAGACAATGTTGTACGTCTGGCGCTCCGCCCACCCCTCACTCTCTACACAAAGTTTCAAATCAAACCGCCAAAGTACCAGTGCTAATGCAGTCCTAATTTCGAGCATAGCAAGGTTCCGACCCAAGCAAGCTCGCGGGCCTAGAGTCCACGGCTGTACCGCGCTCTTGACGTCCTGCGCACAAGCACGCGGTGCATTGTCAAGCCAGCGTTCAGGAATAAACACATCGGGTTCGAAGAAGTTATCTCGCGAGCGCCCTGCGGCGTATTGATGAACGCCCACGGAAATATCAGACGGCACGATGTAGCCGTCGATGTACGTTGGCTCATCAGTCCGGCGCGCAAAGTTGCCAGGTGTAGGGGCATAGACGCGAAACACTTCGTTCAGGACGGCGCCCATGTAAGGCAGCTTCGAGGCATCCGATGAGGCTAAAATCTCTTCCTTCGAAGAGTAGCTTCTACGGACCTCTTCCACAGCTTGTGTATAGACGCGAGGATTCTTCAGCATGTAGTATATTGCTGCGCCCATACACGCGGCTGTCGCCTCCCCGCCCGCGTTCACTAGGACTGTAGTTGATCCGATGATTTCAGCTTTCGTCATACCCTTTTCGTCGTTGTGCCGTAGGATCTGTTCTATCTGGTTAAATCTTCACGAAAATTAAGATGTGGGCACCTACATGACTCATGAAATCGTTCCTATCCGTCACAGCGTCCATTCTCTTATTCACTCTCTTCGTCGTCGCCGCACTCCACCGATCCTCCTCGCTTCGCTTCACCGCCGGCACCTTCATCAATGCCGCAAACAACCATCGACACACCGCGTACTCGTGCACCATAGGAATTACACCATAGACCCGGCACCCCGTGAAGAATCCATCGATATACTCATCTCGCACACCCTTCTTCAACGCGCCCAGTTCTTCGCCAAATGATAAATCAGTCACAACGTCGAAAGCGAGGTAGTTGAACCACTCGTTCAGATCTACTCGGCTGCCCTGACTAAGTTTAGATTGGGCATGTATCTGCGAGACGAAGCGTGCCATATGTGACGCTACAAGTGGTATTTGGAGTCGAAGGGCAACGTCGGAGAAGGCGTGTGAGATCAGCTTCCGCATTCGCGCGTGATCTGTGTCGTTGGAGACTGCCGTTCTGTGAGTCTAAAGAATGTGGTTTCGTAGATCGAATTTTTGCAAGGAATCTAGATGTACTCACAAAGTATGGGGAGCGCATTCTTTACTGGCGGCGCACGCTTGTAGTCTTTTGGGATCTGTCGCTTTCCCTGGCGGTGACCGTATATATCTGCAAGATGTGGGACGAGATTAGTTCGTGGTTTTAGACTAAACGTTGAGTGAAGGGGTGTTGCAAAACATTCACAGGGAAGGGAAAGCACAATGGGAAAGAATATCTATCCAACCTTTCCAAGCCTGTGCACTGGTGAAGGAGAGCGCATCAGGAGCAACACGCACAACGCTTCCGTACTTGGCATGTAATGCATGCGTATTCTGAACTGAAGTACCAAACCATATCTCTAAAATCCCTGGGAGTGCAAAGGCGCGTTTGATCAGAGGTCCAGGGAAACGTGAAAGCGGATGGAGAAAGAGGTTGTACAACGCGAGGCTCGCATAGTACGACAGGGCTAGGGCAACGAAGGCAACCGGCACACAGTAAGAGGCCCAAGGACCATCAGGAACTTTTTCAAATCCCATCGTTAGTGCACTGGCTCGGCTGTTCTGATCACATAGATCTTCATATGTATATGATACGCAAGTGGTCTTTCCCTCTCCCTCTCTCCATCTATCTGCGGGCTCCGGACGGGCATGTAGACACTGGAATGTGCATGTATACTCGGTCGCCGGGCGGGGCTACCTTTCCTGCTCGTAGAAGCCACGAAGAATTGAGATGTAGCAGATCAAATTTGATCTCAATATAGGCATGATATGAATAATTTTCAACCTAAATAGTCTGACTAAATATGGAGGGCAAGTTCCACTTCTCCTCCTGCAAAGCAATGGCCACGCCTGCGCCCGTCACTGAACCACTCGCAATAGCATTCGGCCAGACTTTTAACATTGTCATCGTATCGCCCGCCGCGTATACACCCTTGACGTTCGTCTCGTTCGTTGGCCCAGAAACAAGATATTCAGCACCACTTGGGGAGACGTCAATACCAAGTTGGTCGGCAAAAGGCCCATTCAGCCTTGTGATCGCCGCGTGGCCAATAAAATCTTCTGTTGCGATAGTGTTATCGGCGAAATGTATTTGCATAGTGGACTGAGCGGGAGACTCGAGCGTCAGACGGGTGATTGTCCGGTTATCAATGTTGACAGATGAAGGTTGAGTTAACTCTACCAGCCGCGTCCTCAGATCGGTTGCCAAATCGGTGTTTCCATGTGTATAGATAGTTACGGTGGAAGTGAGTTGAGACAGAAGATGTGTCAGGTGGAGAGCATACTTTGGCGTGGCTATCCAATCCACTGCTAGAACTCCGCTGCGATTGGTTGATGGGTCAAGTTGATAGCCTTGCGCGAAAGGATTGTGAAAACTTGGTTCATTCAGTATTACAAACTATGTTGATCGCAGCTACGCGGAACTTACATGCCCTTTCCCCATGCTTCAGCATACCCTGGGATGTTGGGAAAATGGTCCTTTACACCGTTGGCAAGGATAGTCTTCAGGCCATGATACACAGTCCCTTGTCTACCTTTTGCTTCAAAGCCTGATGCAACTTGCTTTATCTCGACGATTTCCGCGTCGATAGAGGTAAAGCCAGGATACGATTCTGTTTCCAATAGGCCAGCTCGGATGATATCATTCGGAGGTATTTTGTCAGCTCCAAGTGCTCCGTGCAAACGGAGCGAGGACAGTGCGCGTGATTGGGCTGTGTCAAAGAGGATGACAGAATGTCTCTGTCGTAGAAGGGTTAGGGCGGCGGATAATCCCGCAGGCCCCCCACCAATAATCAAAACATCAGCAGTATAAATCATATGGATTTTAAAGAAATGAAATCTTCTGGTTACGAGAGCCAACTGGTCGCATTGATAATATGCTACACGGTGCGATGCCGATACATCGATAGGAACATACAACGGCGGATCACCATCCATAATGCGTTCGGGTGCCGGATGAAGACAGCTCTCGGCTCCCATGCTATTTGAGTTGTCAGCACCGCACGCACTGTCCGCACGTTGCGTAATCTCACCCCACAAGAGTACCGGTTGCATGTGATGTTGTTAGTTTTACCCACTCTGTCCCATCGTGTTGCTCAGTCAATATCACCGTGAAAAAGATTTATCAGACACTCGCAGCCCGAGCTTGGAATTCCACTAAACTTAATTATGCTCGGTATGCTGTTTCAGAGACAGGAACGTACTATCCCTATTTCGGACCTTTACAGCCTCATTCTTTAAATAGTCAGGCATTCACCTCAATCTCCAGATTTACCACAGAGAAGTTCTGCTAGTGTCACGATTGTTACCTATGGAGCATGTAACAGAAAAACCAACCCCACTGTCAAGCCCAAAAATACCTGTCATGGTGAACCTGATCTATACTGCATGGAGACATCTCGGAAAGTTTAGAGTCGCAGTCGCCCACTTTAAATCTCGCCCCCCATACCAGAATGTTATGTTATCTTCTTCTCATAATATCAAACAACCTTACCACATACTTACCTACCTGATCCAATACAACCATGAACAACTCCGAAAGCGACAACTTGTTCAAGCCAAAGCAGGCACTCGATCCCACACCACAGCTCTACGATGACCTGGTTGGCGACGGTATGGAGAAGCTTGCAAAAGCTACGGTCGCTGAGCTGATGCCCATTGACGCGGGTTCTGTCATACTTGATCTCGGCTGTGGCACCGGTGCAGGAACTGCTGCCTTCGTAGATGCTGCTGGCAAAGATATCTCTGTGGTAGGCATCGACATCAACGATGATGTCTTGGACATGTATAAGAAAAAAGTAGGCGAGAAAGGGTGGCCAGCTAAAGCCGTGAAAGGCGATGCCAACAAACTCGACGGGATTGCAGACTCGAGCTTTACCCATGCGATTGCAACAGCAATGGTATTTGTGTTGCCCCATGATGCGGTTCCAGCCATTAGAGAAATTTACCGTACTGTTAAGCCTGGACATTTTGCCGCACTTAGCTCGTGGGCGTATGTGCCCAACATGGGTGCTATTAGGGCTGCTTCACGAGAAACCCGACCCGCAGGCACTCCGGAACTACGGGGTGGAATGGACCAATGGGAGGATGCGGAATTTTTGAAATCAAAAATTGAAGAGGGTGGATTCACCAACGTGCGTGTAGTCCAGCGCGATGTAAATGTGACCACGACGAACAGCCTCGACCGCTTTGCAACCATGCTGTGGAGCTTTATTGGAGGCACTACCTCGGTTGGATGGTTAGAGTCAGACGAGAACAATTGGGATGAAGCAATCGAAATCATCAAGACTGAACTCAGTAAGACGGATGGATACAAGGAGCTTGACGGTGGAAAGCTGAAGTTGAAGTTTGTCGCCAACGTGGCTGTTGCGACGAAATAGACTTCATCTTTACTAAACCACGAAATTACTATCGTATTACATTTTTGATAGCCTCAGACATTATAAAGCTAAAAAAAATGCACAATTGATGGCTATGACAACACTGGTAATTATCTCTACGGCAGCCCCTCCGATCCAACATCCTCATCGGCTTTCTGAAGGCACGTTTTGAAACCATCTCTCAGTGGAATGAAAAGCCTAGTACTATTCCCCCTTGCCTGCTTCTATTCACCTGGTAGGCCTTGCACCACTTAGCGACTATGCAACCTACACCACCGCCAGGAATTCAGTGCTCTAGTAGACATGCTCGCTTGCCTTAACCTATATCTTGGCCTCTAGAAACCCTACCCTCAGCAATGTCTCTTAGGCCCTTCCCCCGCTGTGCCATGTGCTTGCATGATATTGAGCTCATCGGCATCATCTCCTGGTAGGCTTCTGCAAGCTAGTCTGAGAACATAGTAGTTGGAACACTCCTGATTAGGCAGCATGGTCTCTCCCAATGTTTGATTGTCCGGTAGATGAAGTTCCCTATCTAAACATCTTCACTCCATGCCTGTATACATGATGAAATCCAACAAACTACAAAAAACAGTAGACATACGGGAAAGCAAGAGTCGCTGAATCGATTATGATGGTGGTGACCAGCTCACGGTCTGTTTTTACTTTTGAAAGCAAAAAATATCGGTTGCATTTCGTGCCATTGAACTTGATCCCTATGGTTTCTGGGGGGTTGCGTGGACAATATATTCTGCCTGATGGCTCCAGTGCCATGGAGATTATCGTGAATCAATACATGCGGTGAGCAGAGTGAAATTTTGGAGATGATACCAGAGGCAATGCTCAAAGTACAGTTGCCTACGAGTTCTTTTATTACACGAGGTGTGATTGGGACTATTTGCCGGGGGGCGAAGGAAGACATGGGGAATCAGAGAACTCATCCGGAAATTACAGCGTGAGCGCAGATGAATTGTGGGAGAATAATTTGTTCCGCAAGCTCAGCTGCGGAGCGGAGCGTTCGAGTTTACCCGTGCTGTAGCCTTCCTGCGGCCTCCCCGCACGCACCGGCTCCCGACAAGCCACAACAGCGCACACCGCGGAGTCGAAAGGACTGTGTACATAATGGTTCGGGAGGCACAATAGAATCCTTCGCAATCCGCGCTACTTACTTAGAAACTCGGCAAACCTGACAATGACATCGCTGTTGGGCCTTCCGTTATCGTATCTGGTTGGAGGCTTCTTTGCTTTGGTAGGCAATTCCCGATTCAGGATTTGCGCCTACTACGACTACCATATTCTAAAATAGCTCGTATACTGACACTGTCCAGATCGCACTAAAGAAGCTGCTTACTGCGTTTTATAACATCACTTTTCATCCGCTGGCCAAATTCCCGGGGCCATGGACTAGCTCTGCGTTCGCCTTTCCAGGCATGTGGGGCACCCTGTGCGGTCGCTATGTAAGCGACGTGAACGCGATTCATGAGAAGTATGGGCCGGTAGTACGAATCGCACCCGATGCCATCTCGTTTGCTACTGCGGGTGCCTGGAAAGGTGTGTACTCATTACCTGTTGCGGGATGGAATGAGTACAATTGCCTACAAAATCATTATACTCACACTTTGTAGACATATATGCGGTCCAAAATGGCAAAATTCAATTGCAAAAAGACTACAAGCGATTTCCTGATCGCGCAGAGCCTATTCACCTATTTGGTAGGTTCATTTCCCGATTTTATAGAGTTGCCTCTGTTTACTAACATGTTCAAGGCTCTCCTGACGCAGATCACGCACGACTGAGAAAAATCCTGTCGCATGCCTTTTCCGGTTCTGCTCTCCGCGAGCAGGAATGTATGATTGATGAGCACATCTCTAAGCTAACAAATAGGCTTCTTACTTTAACTGACCAGAAGCTGGATATCAACTCTTGGCTTATACGGATGACATTTGACATCATGTCGCACCTGACATTCGGAGAGTCATTCGACAGCGTTGATGCTCAGGATCAAGATCCTTACACTGAAGATTTTTTCCAGAAGATGTCCATCTTCCCAATCATATACGCGTCTCGGGAGTATGGTGTAATCAACTGGTTTATCAAGACAATGATGAAAGTTCCCGCCATTGCGGCAGCGGAGAAGGAATGGTTCCGGCTTACAAAGGAGAGGGTTGACAAACGGATCAATGGGAATGCCCTTAACAAGGTGGACTTCATGAAATACGTAAGTTCTGTGACTCACTCTATCCTCCAATCTTACTACTCACCCCCAAATCATGGCGACTATATAGTGACAAAGACATTGTAGATCCTTGACAACAATTCAGAGAAAGGAATAGCTGATGATGAGATTGTCGGAGTGACCACCGTACTCTTGAATGCTGGAGGTCAGGAGCTTGCTGTGGTCATTTCTGCCGCCATTTACTACATGCTAACCAACACGAACTGCTACAAAAGAGCGCAAGAAGAAGCATTGATAGGTCAGTCAACCACGTACCTGACGGCCGCTATACAAGAAACCATACGCTTGCACCCCCCAGCTGCAGGAAATTTCCAACGTCGCACGGGTGCTGTGGGACATATGGTGGATGGATACTTTATTCCCCCAGATGTGAGTAAACCAGGACTCAGTATGCACTGAGCTTAACGATCTAATACGGGTTTTCCATCTTTTTAGACATCAGTCGGTGTAAACCAGTACGCCGCGTATCGCCTCGCAAGAAATTTCGTAAAGGCTACTTCATTCCTGCCGGAGCGCTTTCTGCCTGAGGGAGCCCAGGAATTCGAAAAGGATGACAAGGCTGTGTACCAACCTTTCAGCGTTGGGCCGAGGAATTGTCTTGGTAAAGCGTAAGTGCACGGGTGGCGAATTATCTGAGCGGCTTCTAACTTGCTGCATCAGACTCGCGCTCACGGTTGTGAGTAGGGCAATGACGAAACTTTTGCAAACCTTCAACATGGAAATCTGCGATGAGAGTATGAACTGGGACGAAGGGCAGATTTACAACGTGAGCTGGGGAAGACCACCGCTCCACATTGTGCTACACAAACGCGGGTGAACTGGTGCGCAGCATGCACAATTTCCACGCGCACTGTGCTTCATAATATTTCCAATGCGCTTTATAGGGAAGGGGTATGGACAGATCAGTATCGTGGGAGCGTGACGGGTACACCCGCACCAATATGGAAGCGTTATACTTGTAGAAAGAACTGGAATTCGAAACATGACAGCATGACTCTGCCACTTGGATGCATTCAAGATCAACAAGTACAGCAATGCTTCCAATTCAAAGTAATCCCCAGATTCGTTGCGATGTGGTGGTACATCTGGGAAGCTCCTTTCAAAGTTTGTCAATTTTCACTCGAGAAAGTGGGGTCTGTAACTAAATCTCCGAAGACTGATCTTTCTGTGAGAATAAATTTATGGTTTTCTACTCTTGATGGCAGATGTTTTGTGCAGTTATCTTACATGATCAAATCGTGAAATCAGACAAACAGAAGCCGAGATTGTTAACCTCCTTCACCCGGGTTCCGCATTCTGTATTATGGGTTCAATTGATAACAAAAGCGGGAGTTGATACAACGCAAAGTAAATGCGGGGGCTAAGACTGATTCAACCGCAATTGAAAGGAACAGGGAAATTGGCCATAGCATTCCCAGAAAAGCAATTGTATGTCGGTGACCGGAGCAACTCAACACCATTATGTAAGGTGGGGTTATGAGAAGATCATGGCATTGCATTTACCGGATTCAGGACTTGAGCGGTAGCTTCGGCAAGCAGTCTGGAAGTATTCAAGCCAAGGTTTCCTATGAAATTTCCCCTCGGTTCCCGAGTCCTTTTCTAGGATTGGAGGGGCCCTCGAGGATCTCATCTACCTTACACGGTGATTTTGTGCCCTCTGGAAACTATATGTAGTCTGGGAGCCGAACGCGACAAAGTAAGCATGTTAGATCTACTGGATGTGTAAAAATTACGATGGGTAATTACGACTGCGACTAGATTTGGGTATAAATAACAAAAGTGCACATGTTACGTGAACACTCGTCCGCGAAATAAACAAAATATGTTAGAACTAGGAGTTTCGAAATTGACACTTGCTATTCATTAATAATCAATTGTTAAACATTGTTATATGTTCAGTTTGAAGATGTGGATACGCCTCCACCTTCAAGTAGATGGTGCTAACTTGGGTGGTCGGAGTAATAGTGATGGGGTTGAGAAGGAAAGGCCAGTTTCCAAAACGGTATCTGGTATTACAGTGCCTGCAGAGAATCATTCTCGTTACTAAAATTTGTAACCTATTGTTCTTAGAATAGAGTGCTTTGTCACCACTATTTTCGTAGGTTCGAGTTATGCTCCTACCATTAATAGACTAGTGTACAATGTACAAAGGTGCCATGTCACTAGCATCGATGAGCATCTTCACGGGCCCCGAGAATATGAGCCGAAATACCATTCGAAAGATCAATAATGATTCTGGGCAGTTCATGAGCGAACCTCTTGGCAAAGGCGGAACCCTAGTAAGCGAGCCCTACTAGCATACCCTGTGTGACCGAATCCCACATTCTCCGTAAACCAGGTGCTATCTCGTATACCCTAAGCTTAGTCTAGGCATTAACTCTATGTGTTAGGATCCGCGGGGGCCTCCAGGCTAAAGGATCAGCCTTGTGATGAGCTTCATCTTCTACCCTATAGAGTTGTAGCGGATGCATTGCACGGCAATCTCAATCCGGAGCGTTTTGAAATTTCCGATGATATTCCGGTTGAGGCAAGTTCATGGGGCCGGATAAGTCAAAGGGGCGCTCGTACACCATTTGCTGAGTTAGTACTTACGCACGTAAATGGACAAAGATATTCAGGGAATTAGAAGTGATAGCCATGGTTCAAAAACACAACGCGTACATGGTATTTTCCTGTTTATCGACACGACCCGTACTTCATCTAAAGTTGCCACGCGAAATAAGATAGGCAAAGAGTAGGTTATGTAGACCTTCCTATGAGATGCGTCCACAATTCTGGATGTCGCTGTTGGCAGCGACTCATGAAATTTCATCACGAATGACCCTCAACTCTAAGATCAGATAGGAGAAAAGTCCTAGAAGGGAGAGCTAGCTAGCCTCGCAGTTTATGCACGCTCCTGGCTAAGTGACGCTCCCGGACTCTGTGCATACACGAGCCTGCTAAACTGCAGCCACTAACCGGATGCTCTACCGAATTCAACCACAACGCCTGGAGAAACCGGCAGATATTGAGTACTTGCAGGCATGGACCGGATTGTCGACGCCGGACGTACGCCGTAAGCTCACTAAGGGAAGTTGGGGGCCAAAAAAAGAAAATTTCCGCCCAACCAGGATTTTTGAACACACACCATCTCAAAAGTGGTACATGGTACAATTATTGGCTGCTCGGGGTTGGCCCTCGGCAGTGCCTCGAGAAGTATGCATATCATGGAGGCACTGCGTACTATGAATTTCGATAATCCAACCATGTAGCTGTACTCCAGTATCGTGGGTTGAGGTTGCTCCAAGCAACAAAGTGCGGGTGAAGTCTTTCCACATAGATCAGTCACTGAAGAACTGCTATTTCCGATGCTGGATGTGCCCGAAAATGCATTTAAGCTGTATTCGTTATGAGGGAGGAGTAGACTAACCTGGGCGGGGCCGAAAAAAGTCATGCGGGGCAAGCATAAGCGGCAGCGCCATGGGTGACTCTTGGTGCTGGAATTTGGAAGGTCACTTGAGGTTATCGTCGACCGACAATTCTATTTCGTGTTTGGTACTACCCGAATATATTAACGGACTTCATGCTTGTAGGTGACACAGATCCGGTGAGACAGCATTTATCGGTTCCTGGAAGGGTATTGTCCAGTAAAAAAGTATTACCCTCATGTCGTCCCCATCTCGTTCTGCTACACCCTGTACCATTATTTGGTCATTCCGTCGGTAGATAGCATCATACACCGATACTAAATTAAGACCCCTCCTAGACGTACAATGCTCTCTTCCACCAAAAGGTGTGTACTGTTTATGCGACCGAGTTCGCCGCTAAGAATCGAATAGCCAAACAGCCTCATCTTCTGGGTCCAAGTCGCAACCAAAACTACGTAGCGCATGCAACCAATGCTGTGCAGCGAAGGTACTGCCTTGTAGATGTACATATCTACATATCCAGTGACTGAACAGTGATTAGGTAAAATGCAGTGGAACCCGGACTGGGTGCGAGCGTTGTTTGAGCATAGGCACAGAATGCGTATATCTGGAGTCAAGAGTCGGGAGAGTACCTGGAATCCGCGCTAAAAAGCGACGGATCCTGGGTGAGACTGGCGGGGCATCGCCTCAAGCTTTGAGACTTGTTACGACCCCGTCAAACACAGACACAACTACGACTGAGAATGAGAGAGAAACCGAATTACCGTCTTCAATACCTGAACTCAATGAACAAACGTGGCACTGGGCAGTCGCATCGCCACACGAGTCTGAATCAAATAGTGAGTTCCTAGACGCGAGCACGAGCACCTCTTCTGTGCTCGTGTCATCCGAGAACATGACAGCAGTCTCTGGAGCAGATTTCATCAACAACCTTACCTTCGACATGGACGAAATATGGAACTCACCATCAACACAACCTTTGTCTCCGGTGATCATGCCACCACCAGCTCCACGTGTCGGAAGGATAGTGGGGGCCCAGGAAAACCTCTCCAGACAAGCACAGCGAGAAAAGGATGAGGCTGACAGTCAATGCGTCGTTCAATGTTGCCATCTTATCAGTGATCTCGAAAGCTACATCATCGCTGACATGGAGGCGTTCCAAATTCTACTCGGTATCGTTAGGAAGGCGAACGAGAGGTTGAATGAACTCATTGACACACAACAAAGCTCACGAAATACACGGTGTGTTATGTTGTTCAGCACCGTCTGTTACCAGCTCGTTGCGTTGCTGCAGCTATGTCACAAGACAATGTCAGCGCCAAGTACTTCGCGAAGAACTAGCCTCCTCATGCCCGGCGGCGGACTTGGTTTCGGGGGCTTCGGATACAATGAAGAGGAGGAATCTTCATGGAAAGCACAGAGAGCACTGAAAGAAATTCAACAAGGTTGTGAGACCGTCAAGAGAATAAAGCTCCTTGTAGGGGTTGAGGCCGAGAATATAACAGCGGCATCCATAATAGGAGCGGTCACACGGGAAAATTGCTTTACCGACATTGAGCAGAGATTCAATGAGCTTGCGGGAGTGATTAGGAGCAAGGCATGAGAAGAGAAGTTTGAGTATCTGTTCATAGGCAGGACAAGTCGCGTCACATTCAGGGTTTCTACGGATGGTGCGGCCTCCTTCAGAGTATTCTGTCTGAGAATATGCAGTGGTTAGTCGTTTAAATTAACAGCAAGAGTACATTCATGGCCGTATTCTCTGTACTTAATATACCCTTAGTGGCTATATTGAGAATGCATTTATTTTCGGAGCTTAACATAACGAGAGTACTCTCCACCATAGCGTGCTATAATAGGGGAGAAGGAAGCAAGCTTGAATGATGTATTTCTAGTTAAGAAATATGAAATTGTGTAAGCCTCCCTCTATTTATATAACCAACTTTAACTTACGTTATCGGACTATAGGGAGGACGTGGATTCCAGGATTACAATACACTTCTACTCGATTATATTACGACTATACATAAAGAAGTACTTCAGGACGGATTTTATTAGTTAGCAACTCTAATAACTATAGAGTAAGCTAAAAGAGATTTTTAAAACAACTTAATACCTACGTCGCTATAATAGTTCTAAACTATTAACAAAGGTTACTTTCTTATTATTCTTTTTTTCTAGGTAGTAATATATACTTTTTAGTATAAACGTTTTATATTAATATAAATATATAACTACCCAGCGCCTTCTACCTTTATAAAATATCCTGTCCTCGTCTATAAAGGGATACGCTATTATCCTAAGTAGGGGGTTCGATAGCTAATCTTAGCCCTACGAAAGATATAGTATATATATATTATATTCTTTCTTCTAATATCTCTTATACTAGATTCTTTTCTAAAATTTAATACTATAAGGTTTATATTAAGATAATAGAGATCTATAAGCCTCTAAGCTAGTTAGTAGATTAGTATTAGCTATTTATTATTTAGTTAGTTAAAGTTTAATAAGTCGATCTCGCAAACTTCCTACTATATTTAAATAGGGTAGTAAATTAGTTAGGGTTGTATTAGGTTCGGGTCTTATATAAGCAAACCTAACCTAAATCTAACCCCTACCTATACTAAGGGTCCTTAGCGTAGGTAGGGGTTAAGTTTAGGTTATCTATACGTTAGGTAGGGGTTAGGTTAAATAGACCTAGGTTAACTTAGGTCTTACTAATATTATACTATATTATATATTATTATATAATTAAAATTATAATAAATCGCTATAATAATTAGATATAACTATATATATATTACGTGACTTAGTATATAAGTCACGTAAGCTAGTATATAATACGTAACCTGAAAGAAACCCTGAACCTAACCTAACCTAACGTATAGACGACCCGAACCTAACCTCTACCTAACGTATAGACGACCTAAACCTAACCTAACCTAACGTATAGATGATCTAAACCTAACCCCTACCTAATATATAGACGACCCGAACCTAACCTAACCTAATATATAGATAACCCCGACTATACCCCAACCTATAGTCCGTGTATTTCGAACCCAACCTAACCTGTTAGCGGGTACCCTAAACCTATTTACCAGCCTACTTTAAATAGAATAGCTTATTAAATTAATATATAAAAGATACTAGACTAGGTTTATAACTATAAGGAAGTAGTAAATATAAAGAATTGAATATATTATATAATATAGCACTATTAATTTATACTAATAAAAGCTAATTAATTAAAGTAGAATCCCCTTAATCTACTTATATAAGTAACTTATCTTTAAAAAATATCTTTTTCTAGTCGAATAGAGTAGTCCTTTTCTTAAAATAAAGAAAAGTCTATTACCTTAGATTTAGCCTCTATCGCTATACTCGCAAAGCGTAAAATCTGCTAAGGCCTAACTATAAGGGTTCTAGGAATTTATAGAATGGAGGGATGAGGAGGGTATAAGTAACTAGCCAATAGCCGCTACCGTCCTGGCTTTATGGAAGTGTTCTTGGGATCGAAGTTATCCAAGTAACAAAAAAAAACAGCTTACAAGCGACTAGTAACGACTGTATCACGTGCATTAGTCTGTACCTGAACCACTCTCTGGATCAGAGATGGATGCAGTTCATCACACCATGGGATGGTCGTCCATGAGCAATACCGTTTGCCTGGCCGTTCCCGTTTCGTGATGCCAAGAATCACCGCATCTCGGTGCCCGGGCAGCCGTTCCGCCAGCTGGCTCGGTAGCCGGGTGTGGAAGTTTTTCGCATTCTTGTACATAGTAATAGGCTGCAGGTGGCTTCGTAAAGTTGCCGGGATGTCTCCATTCAGCACTACCCAGATATATAGAATGGGATGTGGTCTAATGTCGCCGATCTTATGCACACCGATGAAAGGAGTCTAATGAGTTTTAGCTCCCAGAACTGCAGATCCCCATCATCTTTCGGGAGACCACCAAACCACTTTGAGTGTAGAATAGTACACTGAGTCAGCATGCATTCTCTCTCTAATGACCAGAATGACCAGGCCGACGGCATGTCCCTGGGTCATCAGGTGTAAGGTACTAACATTTTCTTGTTGCCCTAATGGCATCGTGGAATTATTCCAGGTCACTCAAGTGATCATAAATAAGAAGGGGAACAAGTGCATGCCCCACGTAGTGGTTTCGCGGGATGACTCAGTTACGTAATATATTTGCTCACCGCAATATGGATGGCACGTGACTGGAGATGATGTAACCGGCTGTTTCGCTACACGAGACATACGCACAAGTTCCCATCAGGCTCATCACCCTGGGCCTGCCAGTGCGGTTGACGAAAGCCTATCGATCGGATGCCCGGTGACCCTCACGGAAAGCTCTCTAGCTAGCCCAGCCCCTGCATTAGCACCCATCAACATTGCATTCGCGATGATCTTGAAAGGACTCGCACAGTCACCCGCTGCGTACACACCCGGGACATTGGTTTGGTGAAACGGCATCTTCGTAATGATGTCACCTCTTTCATTCAATTTCAAATCCAGCTGCTCCACAAATGCTGGATTGACTCTTGTGCTAGGCTGATGGACTATGAATGCTTCCTCTTTGATTTCCCCATCTTCAAATTCGATCAGGACACCATCAGGCAGTTTTTCCATGCGGATTATCTTGCGGGCGTCATACAGAGTGGCATTGTCCCGCGCGGCGTCTCGGATATCTTCTGCTAGCTTTTGGTTGCCATGGGTGTATATTGTGATTTTCTCCGCGAACTTGCGGGCATCGTCTATCAGAATGCTCGCATGGAAGGGAATGCCAGCGAATCCTGAAGCAAGAATTCCCGCGGAGGAACTACCTCGATGCTCCCATCCGAATGTGAATAAGCAATGGAATCTGAGCAAGCCGTCAGCGAGATGGAAGAGATCTGATACAAATGCGCTTACATTTTATCAGGGAAGCATTCCTTGTAGCCTGGAATATCGAGGAATTGAAAGTCGGCACCCATCGAGAGCAGAACCTTTCGTCCTGCCCACTCTATTCCATCTGAAGTCACGACACGGAATGTGTTATTGTCCTGTCTGATACTGCTCACCCTCGATGAGATGAACTCAACGAGGCCAGTTTTCTCCAGTTCCTTTCTGCTTTTCTGTCTTATCTTGCTAGGTCTCTCACCCTCCCAAGTAGGCAAGGCGTGGGTGAGCGTGTTCCACGAATTTCGGGGCCGCTCGTCGTCGAAGATACGTATATCGTGCTGATGGCGATACAAGGTTGTTGCTGCGGAGAGCCCAGCGGCTCCACCCCCAATGACCAGGACATCAACTATTTCATGAGGCGCCTTGATATTTAAAGAAGGTGACGATGTGAAATAGTGTTGAACAGTGTTGCTCTGGGAAGCAACAAAGTAAGATGCAAAAGATACTGCAATCGAAACAAGAAGAACCTGGGGGGTAACGCGCTTCACAGTTTCCATTTTGTATGAGCACAGGAAAAGTTTGGGATATGCTCGCGAATAAGATGATTGTAGAGGGGAATATATACACGATTTTATCGGGATATACCTCGGTTACCGGTGTCATTTCACCACTGCTCGGAGACAAAAGAACATTTCAACATCGCTTCACCGGCACAAGGGCTACAATTTTCAACCATATACTTGGTATGATATTGATGGCGACGACACTAAAGATAGGACATCTTCTCATTTTCCAAAGGGTGAAATCCATGCCTTACTAGCTCAATAGAAAACCAAACATCGTACCTCAATGCTCTCCCTCGGAGTTTTGGCCTGGCGTGAGTCCGGATGTTGGAAAGCGCAGTGTGCGCACACTGCAATGATACATTAGATGAAAACGCTTTTCTTTAGAGTCTCAAAGTCTACTAACTCTTTGCCACACCCTCTTCACTGTCCCAGATCTTGATCAGAGTGACCTCCTCCGGAGTTTGCTTGTCAAGGTAGTACCACTTTTGACTCGGAGAGTAGTTTACAGAGACAGTTTGGCCAATCCAGTCGTGACGCTGCCGAAAGATATCCGTGGGATGAACTTCAGTAGGCTTCATGGTTTGATTATCCATTGTTGCCAACGGCCAGTCCTCGACCAGTCCACTGATGGGACGCCAAACACTGTGAATTCGTCAGCTTCCGGCTTTTTCACCTATGCAATACTACCCACTTGATTATTTGGCAACGTCCTTTCAATAATTGTGGTGCATCTTTCCCCGCGTGACGCTCCACACGTCGTTTTCCCCCTTTGGCGGATCTGATATTGTCAGTGATCGCTCCCTGTTTCTAGAAGCTTTCTATTATCATACTGGTCACAGTGTACCTGAAAAAAGTTAGAATGGCTCAAACTGTTTGTAGGGCAACAATCAGACTCACCACAGTGGCCGGTTGTTCTTTTCCGTTGGGGTTTTCTTTCATGTCCAATTCAGGGTTTCTCTTTCTGTAAGTGTGGTCGAAGACAATAGTCCTTGTAGCCCCGGTTGCTCTCTTGACCAGGTCCTCGACCAATGGGTAATACGCATCAATCACAGAATCCTTGTCTTTGGATCTTATGGCCTCTAAGACTGGAGCGGACAAGTTGGTATCCTTGTACCACGCAAATCCATGGGTGTCCAATTTGAAATTTTCCTTATTGAGTCGTGCGTCAGTAATTTCGACCGTGTGTTCGACGTTCTGAAAATTCTGAGATAGGTATCCATCCTCAGCCATACCACGAACGTAGGGTGACTCGGTTTTGGTGGAAGGCCAGGGCTCGAGAAATGACATTTGAGCTTCGTATGTCGTCATGTTGCGTAATTGTAATCAAGAAGAGAACAGGTCAGAGGACTAGAATCAGCATTCGGGAATTCGGTAAATCAGAAGCGGACCTTAAAGAAGCCTTTATGCAGTTGATTCAATTGTGTAAGCGGGCTCCGATGTTGGACTCACGACGCTAGCGTGGCGGACCGGAATTGTACATGATAGCAACCACA
>Ga0247757_10000409_pt1 | contig 36164 bp, 34 predicted proteins | sample UWRJL126311R4_FD_180929 | JGI IMG/M metagenome (GOLD analysis project Ga0247757, IMG submission 180929) | Plant litter microbial communities from Arlington Agricultural Research Station in Wisconsin, United States - UWRJ-L126-311R-4 | ecosystem: Environmental > Terrestrial > Plant litter >... | reverse complement strand
CGTGCATGCCGCCGTCGACGTGCAGGATCTCGCCGGTGACGGCGCGGGCCAGGTCGGACAGGAGGAACGCGCAGGCGTCGGCGACCGGCACCGCGTCGCGCGCGTCCCAGCCGAGGGGAGCGCCGGCCTCCCACAGGCGCGCGAGGTCGTCGAAGCCGGGGACCCCGCGGGCGGCGAACGTGCGGATCGGACCGGCGGAGACCAGGTTGACGCGGATGCGGTCGGGGCCGAGCTCCAGCGCGGTGTAGCGGCTGGTGGCCTCCAGCGCGGCCTTGGCGACGCCCATCCAGTTGTAGCGCGGGAACGCGAAGCGGCTCTCGAACGTCAGGCCGACGACGGAGCCGCCGCCGGCGGCGAGTGGGCCGCGCAGCGCGCCGGCGAGCAGGGCGAGCGAGTGCGCGCTGACCGTGAACGCCTCGGCGGCGTCGGTCGGCGGGCAGGCGACGAAGCTGCCGCCGACGGCCTCCGGCGTGCCGAAGGCCATCGCGTGGACGAGGCCGTCCAGGCCGCCCAGCCGCTCCATGACCTCGTCCGCGAGCCGCTCGACGGCGGCGGGGTCGGTCACGTCGAGCTCGACGACGGCGGGCGGGACGGGCAGCAGGGCGGCCGCCTTGCGCGTGTGGCGCAGCAGGCGGCCGAAGCTGCTGAGCAGCACCTCCGCGCCCTGCTCCTGCGCGGCGGCGGCGACGTGCCAGGCGATCGACTGGCGGTTCAGGACGCCGGTGACGAGGACGCGCCGGCCGGCCAGCAGGTCGTGGGCGCTCATCGGATGCCTCGCGACGTCGTCCCGCCGCGTTCGGCGCCGGCCTCGGCGCTGGCCGCCCCGAGCACGGCGGCCGCCGCCCAGCGGATGGCCGGTTCGGCGAGCGGCATGAGGTCGGGATCGTCGTCCTCGAGGGCGTCGCAGGCGAGCTGGCGGACGGCGTAGACCAGCCCGAGGTGCGCCTCGCGCGGCAGCGGGCCGATCGACGGGTCCTCGTGGCGGAACTGGGCGTAGCGCACGCCGATCAGGTCGGCGATCTGCCGGAGCGCGTGGCGGCGGCGCAGGCGCGCGGACGGTCCGGCGGCGTCCATCTCGATCTGCATCGCCCGGGCGACGACCGGGTCGGCCTGCAGCGCCTCCAGGTACGCGCTCACGGCCGACTGGATGAAGGCGTACCAGTCGTCGGTCGGGTTCATCGCCCCGCCCAGGCGGGTCAGCAGCACGGAGATGAAGCGCTCGTAGGCCGCGTCCGCACACGCCGGCAGGCCGTCGAAGGACCCGTAGAACGCGGCGCGCGAGACGCCCGCGTGCCCGACGACGTCGGCGATCGTGACCGAGGAGAGCCCCTGGTCGGCGACCAGCTCGGTGAAGGCGGCCATGAGCCGCTCGCGCTGGGCCTGGCGGACCTCGTCGCGGTCGAGCGCGTGGCGACCGCGGGGCAGCTCGGCACGCGGGGCGAAGAACACCCCCGGGCGGATTCTGCGGATGGCCACGGGCCGAGGATCGCAGATGCCGGGGGAGAGGCTTGGTGGCGCATGCATTCTCCAAGGTACGTTACGGTACGTTCGACACGGAGCGGTGGACGAGCCACGGAGAGGCCATGCGGATGTCACGGTGGGGCAGGACGAAGACGAGGGCGGCGACGGTCGGGGCGCTCGCCGCGCTCACGGCGGCGCTGTGCGCCACGTCGGCCTCCGCCGCGGTCACCCAGCCGAAGCAGCCGGCCACCGGGCCTGGCGGCAGCGACTACGCCCACGCGGGCGTGCGGGTCAGCTCCGGCGGCACCGGCGCCGACGCCTGGTTCGCGTTCGAGCCCACGAAGCCCCGCCCCAAATCGGCATCGCTGGCGATCGTCACCCACGGCTACTACGAGTTCTCCGGCTACGCGTCGCTGGCGGGGCTGATCCGTCACACGGTGCGCAAGGGCAGCGTCGTGATCTACCCGCGCTGGCAGACCGCGGTGGCGACGCCCTGCCCGGGCCCGATCGACATCGAGCCGTGCATGCGGTCCGAGGTCGCCGGCATCCGCGGCGCGCTCGCCGCGCTGCGCTCCGGCGGCCGTCGCAGCGTGCAGCCGCGACTGGCCCGGGCCGACTACTTCGGCTTCTCGTTCGGCGGCATCATCACCGCCAACCTCGTCAGCCGCCACAAGGCGCTCGGCCTGCCCAAGCCGGCCGCGGTGTTCCTCGACGACCCGCACGACGGCGGCATCGTCGCCGACGGCGAGCCCGGGCTCGACGAGACCCTGAAGGGCATCCCGGCGAGCACGCTGCTGGAGTGCCATTCGGGCGCTCAGGGCGTGTTGACCACGCCGAGCACCGTCACGCCGGGGAAGGACCGCATGGGCTCGAGCTGCAACGCGCTGTTCCCCCGCCTCACGACGATCCCGGCCAAGCACAAGGACCTCGTGATGACGTCGCCCGACGCCCACGGGACCCCGGGCCTGTCTTCCGCGCACGGCGTCTGCGCCGGCGGGGGCGGGGGCGAGTTCGCCGCGTCGGACGCGTACGACTGGGGCTTCTGCTGGAAGACGTGGGACGCCCTGCGCAGCTGCGCCGCGTCCCACGTCGACTGCGCCTACGCCCTGGGCCGCACCCCGCAGCACCGGTACATCGGCACCTGGAGCGACGGCGTGCCGATCGTCGGGCTGAAGGTGCAGCAGGCCGCCCCGATCCACCCGACGCCGGTGCCCGCCCGCCAGCGCGCCCCGAAGAAGCCCACCCGAGGAGCACGATGACCGACCTGACGAACCTCCCGCACTCGCGTCGCGCGTTCCTGGCCGCCGGCGGCGCCCTCGCGGCCGCGACGGTCCTGCCCGGCCTCGATCCGCTCGCGGCGTTCGGCGCCACGCGCTGGCCGCAGGGCCGGCTGACCGCCCGGGACGCGCTGCGCGTCAAGCCGAGCGAGTTCATGCCGGTCGGGCAGTTCACGGCGTGGCACCGTGCGCTCGACCGGATCGGTCCCGCCAACCAGCGCGGCCTGCGCGCCACCGGCAGCCCGGCCCACGAGCACTACGTCGACCAGCTGCGCGACGACCTCGTCCGCGCGGGCGTCGAGCAGGTGCACTTCGAGTCGGTGCCGATGACCCGCTGGACGGTCGACGCGTGGTCCCTGGACCTCCTGGACGGCGCGGCGCCCGGCCCGGTGAAGGTCGCCTCCTACATCCCGTACTCCGGCAAGACCCCCGCGGCGGGCGTCACCGCCCCGCTGGCGTTCGTGGAGCCCGGCAGCACGCCGGCCCCCGGTTCGCTGGCCGGCCGGATCGCCGTGTTCGACGTCCCGCTCACCAAGATCGCCCTGAGCTTCTTCGTGAACCTCTCGTACACGGGCCGGCAGTACGACCCGAAGGGTGAGCTGGCGGGGGACGAGGAGTACAAGCGTCCGTACCTCAACAGCGTGATCCCGGTGCTGGAGGCGCTCGAGGCGGCCGGAGCGGTCGGCGTGATCGGCGTGCTCGACTACCCCAGCGACGGCGCCGACGGCTCCTACTTCCCCTACGACGGCGAGATCCGCGGGCTGCCCGGCCTGTACGTCGACCGCACGACGGGTGCGACCCTCAAGGTGCAGGCCCAGGCGGGCGTCGCGGCCCGACTCAGCCTCCCGGCGGCCGAGGTGAGGACCAAGAGCCGCAACCTGATCGGCTTCATCCCCGGCCGGTCCCGCGAGCTGGTCACGCTGCACTGCCACACGGACGGCAGCAACGCCATCGAGGACAACGGCCCGGCGGCGATCGTCGCGATGAGCCAGTACCTCGCGCGGCTGCCGCGCACCGCGCTGCCCAAGACGATCATGATCCTGCTCACCACCGGCCACTTCGCCGGCGGCAACGGCTCCCGCGCGTTCATCGACCGTCACCGGGGCGACCTGGTCAAGCGCACCAACGCGGCGGTGACGGTCGAGCATCTCGGGCTGCGCGAGTGGGACGAGCTGCCGACGGGGCGGATGGGACCGACCGGTCGCGACGAGCCCGGCGCGATGTTCGCGCCCGGCTCCAAGGCGCTCGTCGACGCGTCGTTCGCGGCGCTGAAGCGGATGAAGGCCGCCCCGGCCGGCGTGCTGAAGCCGCTCGCCCCCAAGGCCAGCGGCCTGGCCAACGACTCCACCTGGCCCGGCGAGGGCCAGTACCTGTTCGGCTACGGCGGGATGCCGACGGCGAACTACATCACCGGCCCGACCTACCTGCTCAACTGGGGCATCACGACCGCGGACAAGGTCGACCACCGCCGCGTCCGCGCCGAGGCGATCGGCTTCACCGAGCTGATCCTGCGGCTCGGCCGCACCAAGCGGGCGCCGCTGCGCAGCTACACGCTTTCGTAGGCGTCGAGCGGGCGGGCGGCGCTTCGTGAGCGGTTGGCGCGCAAGGGTGGTGTGTCTGGGTATGCTGTCGGGGCGTTGAGACGCATATTCCTCATCAGTGCTCTGACGATGTTGGCGGTCTTCGCGGCGCCCGCGGCGGCGGCGTTCGCCGAAGCGGACCTCGGGATCGAGCAGACCGGGCCGTCCTCGGCGACGCCGGGGGCCACGCTCACCTACGCGATCACGCTCTCCAACCACGGGCCTGACGATCCGTCGGCGACGGTCGGGTTCGTGGACAGCCTGCCGGCCGGGACGACGTTCACGTCGCTCACCCAGAACAGCGGCCCCGCCGCGAGCTGCACGACGCCGGCGGTGGGGGGCACCGGGAGCGTGGAGTGCTCCACGGGCTCGATCGGGTCCGCGGGCACGCTCACGTTCTCGCTCGTGGTGACGGTCGACGGGGGCACGCCGCCCGGCACGTTCATCACCAACGTCGCGAACGTGTCGGTGCCGGACGGGATCGACCCGAACGAGGAGAACAACTCCGCGGTGTCGACGGCGCAGGTGCCGAACGCCCAGGCGGCGGACGTCGGCCTCACGATGACCGGGCCGTCCGCGGCCTCACCGGACGACGACGTCGCGTACGCGATCACCATCACCAACGGCGGGCCGGACGCGGCCGCCGACGCGACGTTCACCACCACGCTGCCCGGCGACATGACGTTCGTGTCGCTTCAGCAGACCGCCGGCCCGGCCCTGTCGTGCACGACCCCGCCCGGCGGCTCCGGCGGCTCCGTGAGCTGTCAGAGCGCCAGCCTGGCCGCGGGGAGCACCGTCACGCTGACCCTGACCGGGCACGCCCCGGCGGGCACGCCCAGCGGGACCGAGTACTCGATCTCCGGGCACGTGACGACGTCGTCGTTCGACCCCAACCCCGAGAACGACGACGCGACGGTCACGTTCAACCTCTCGGCGAGCGATCTCGCGGCGACCATCGACGGACCGGCGAGCGCCACGTCGGGCCAGGACCTCACCTACACCTTCTCGCTCACCAACAACGGGCCGGACGCCGCGTTCGCGGCCCGCGTCACGATCCCCCTGCCGGCGAACGTGCGGTTCGGAACGCTGACCCAGAACAGCGGTCCGACGCTGCAGCGCGTGAATCCGCCCGCCGGGTCGAACGGCACCGTCGAGGCATCCGCGAACTTCCTGGCGTCGGGCGCGACGGCGACGTTCACCCTCGTGGTGCGGGCGGACCCGGCGGCGACGGACGGATCGATCGCGCTGACGGCGACGAGCTCGGCGGAGACCAACGACGACGTGCCCGGCAACGACGCGGACACCGCCACCACGGCGCTCGCCGCCGTCTCCGCCGACGTGGGGGCCCAGGTCGACGGTCCGGCCACGGCGACGGCGGGGACGGACCTCACGTACACCCTGACGCTCGCCAACGACGGGCCCGACGTGGCCCTCGACGCGACGCTGGAGGACGTCCTGCCGAGCGGGACGACGTTCGTCTCGCTCACCCACGACGGCGGCCCGGTGCTCGACACGACCGCGCCGACGGTGGGCGACGGCGGCACCGTCACGCTCGCGGCGGACGAGCTGGCCTCCGGCGCCGCGGCGACGTACACGCTCGTCGTGCACCTCGACGTGGCCACGGTGACCGGCCCGCTGACGAACGTCGTGACCGCCGACGCGGCCTCGCCCGACCCGGGGCCGGGCAACGCGAGCGACAGCGTCGAGACCGCGGTCACCGGCGCGGACGTCAACCTCGTGGTCGACAAGGCCGGGCCCCCGTCCACCACGCGCGACGCCGCGATCGCCTACGAGGTCTCGGTCGCCAACGCCGGCCCCGGCACGGCCGCGGGCGTGACGCTCACCGACGCGCTGCCGGCCGATCTGCGGTTCGCCTCCGTGACCCAGACCGCCGGACCGGCGTTCGCGGTCACCACGCCGGCCGCCGGGACCAACGGCACCGTCGCGGCCACCGGCCAGCTCGGCGCCGGCCAGACGGCGACGTTCACGATCACCGCGACGGTCGCCGCGGACGCGCCCGCCGGCCCGCTCACGAACACCGCGGCGGCGACGACGACGTCGCCGGGCGACGCTCCGGGCGACAGCAGCGACGACGCCACGAGCACGGTGGTCATCCCGGACGCCCCGCCCGTCCCGCCGGTCGATCCGCCCCCGGTCCCGCGGCCGCCGGTCAAGCCTGCGCGCACCGCCCAGGCCGTGCTCGGCCGCAGCGCGATCACGCTCAGCTCCGCCGGATCGATCCGCCTGCCGTTCACCTGCCGGGGCACGCTGGCCTGTCGCGGCACGGCCACCATCAAGACCAGCAAGCCGACCCGCGCGGGGGCCAAGCGCGGCGCGCGGGCCCGGGTCGTGAAGCTCGGCTCCGCGTCGTTCAAGGGCGTCCAGCCCGGCAAGCGGGGGACCGTCACCTTCAAGCCCTCCAAGAAGGTCCGCGCGATCATCCGCGAGCTCGGCCGGGTCAAGGTCGTGGTGACCGTCAGCGTCGCCAACCCCGAAGCGGGGCCCTCGCCGCGGCGCACGTCGCGGACGCTCACGCTGGTCGCCAAGCGCCGCTAGGCGAGACGCGCTCGCGGAGAGGTCGCCTCCGCGGAGGTCAGGACGTCACGCCGTGCAGGCGATCCGCCGGCGCGCCGAGGCCGTCGACGGCGACCAGCGCGAGGTCCTGACGGGCCGAGGGGGAGAGCCGGTTCCACTCGCGCCGGCGCATGGGCCGCAGGCCGAGATCGCGCGTGCGGAGCACGTACAGCGCGAACAGCCGCCGGTTGCCCATCGCCGCCAGGCGCCGGCGCTCGGCTTGCACGACGGCGTTGGCGTCCAGGTCCATGTACGTCACTGTATCCAATTGTGGGGATGCGCATCGTATGAGCGGGGCACGAGACTCGGCGAAGCGGCGGACGGCGCGGATCCCGCGGGTGCGACAATGGATGTCCACACGTGAGGATCTGAGTTGCACGACCAAGCAGGAGCAGCGCCCACGGGCGGCGGGGCCATGGCGCTCTCCGTCCGCGGGTTCACCAAGACGTACGCCGGCGGGTTCACCGCCGTGCGCGACCTCGACCTCGACGTCCCCGACGGGACGTTCTTCGGGCTCCTGGGCCCGAACGGGGCGGGCAAGACCACGCTGATCGGCGCGGTCTGCAACCTCGTGCGGCCGACCGCCGGCCAGATCGAGGTGTTCGGCCATCCGCACGACGCGCGCATCGCCCGCAGCCTCGTCGGCCTGGCCGAGCAGGACATCAACCTCGACCGCTTCCTCAACGTCGACGAGGTGCTGATCTACCACGCGGGGTTCTTCGGGATGGGCCGCGCCCACGCCCGCCGGCGCGCCGACGAGCTGCTCGAGGTGTTCGACCTGTCGGCCAAGGCGAAGGTGCGCCCGCCCGCGCTGTCGGGCGGCATGCGCCGGCGCCTCCTGTTCGCCCGCGCGCTGATGCACGAGCCGCGCCTGCTCATCCTCGACGAGCCGACCGCCGGCGTCGACGTGGAGCTGCGCACCGAGCTGTGGGAGTACACGCGGCGGCTGCACCGGCTGGGAACGACCATCCTCCTCACCACGCACTACCTCGAGGAGGCCGAGGCGCTGTGCGACGAGATCGCCCTCATCCGGGGCGGGAGCATCATCGCCCGCGACACCGCCGACGGCCTGCGGGCGCGCTACGGCGTCGACGACATCGCCGGGGTCTACCGGCAGGCGATGGCCGCCCACGCCGACGCCGAGCGGGAGACGGCGGCGTGAGCGCCCCGGAGCGGGAGCGCGAGGACGCCGCGCTGGCCGAAGGGCTGCTGCGCGACCCGGGCGCGCCCTTCCGGGAGGAGCGCCGCGGCCTGCTGTGGCTGTGCGAGCGGGAGATCGTCCGCTTCCTGAAGCTGTGGATGCAGACGCTCACCGCGCCCGTCGTCTCGTCCCTGCTCTTCATCGTCGTGTTCGGGCTGGCCCTCGGAGACCAGATCCCCGACGTCGCCGGGGTGCCCTACAAGCAGTTCATCGTGCCCGGGCTGATCGTCCAGGCCGTGCTCACCGCCGCGTTCTCCAACAACAGCTCGACGGTCATCCAGTCGCGGATGGAGGGGTTCATCAACGACGTGCTGGCCAGCCCGCTGCGGTGGTGGGAGGTCAACGTCGGCCTGGCCGTGGGCGGCATCGCCCGCGGCCTGCTCACCGGCATCCTCCTCACCATCCTGGCGGTCGTGCTGACCGGCATCGGGATCGCCGAGCCGCTGGTGCTCCTCGTCGCCCTGGTGCTCGTGCTGATCGCGTTCGCGCAGCTCGGCGTGATCACCGGGGTGTACGCGAACTCGTGGGACTCGATCGCGTTCGTGACGTCGCTGGTGATCCTGCCGCTGTCGTTCCTGGGCGGCACGTTCTACTCGGTCGACCGGCTGCCGCCGGTGTGGGAGGCGGTCTCGCACCTCAACCCGATCTTCTACCTCGTGCAGGCCTTCCGGATCGGCTTCCTGGGGGAGGGCGACACGCCGGCGTGGCTGGCGCTGCTCGTCCTGCTCGCGCTCGCCGTGGGGCTGAGCGCGTGGGCGGCCTGGATGTTCCGCACCGGCCGGCGCCTCAAGCCCTGAGAGAGCCGCTCTCCCCGCCCGCGGCCCGCCGGCCTCAGACGACCTGGGCCGCGGCGTGGCCCGACGCCCACGCCCACTGGAAGTTGAAGCCGCCCAGGTGGCCGCTGACGTCCAGCACCTCGCCGATGAAGTACAGCCCCGGGCTCTTGCGCGACTCCATGGTCTGGGACGACACCTCGCGGGTGTCGACGCCGCCCAGGGTGACCTCGGCGGTGCGGTAGCCCTCGGTGCCGGCCGGCACCACCCTCCAGGCCCCGAGCCGGGCGGCGACGTCGCGCAGCTCGGCCGGGGCGTACCGCTTCATCGGCTGGGAGGCGAACCAGCGATCGGCCAGGAGGGCCGCCATCTTCCGGGTGAAGACCTCGCCCAGCACGGTCCTCAGCTCGCTGTCCGGGCGGGCGGCCTGCTGGGACCGCAGCCACTCCAGGGCGTCGCGGTCGGGAAGCAGGTCGATCTCGACGGTGTCGCCGGGGTGCCAGAACGAGGAGATCTGGAGGATGGCCGGGCCGCTGAGGCCGCGATGGGTGAACAGGAGGTTCTCGCGGAAGCTCTCGCCGTTGCAGCGCACCACGGCGTCCACCGACGTGCCCGTCAGCTCGACGCACAGCTCCTTCAGCAGCGGGTCGGTGATGGTGAACGGCACCAGGCCGGCGCGGGTGGGCAGCACGGTGTGCCCGAACTGGCGGGCGACGTCGTACCCGAAGCCGGTGGCGCCCAGGGTCGGGATCGACAGGCCCCCGGTGGCGATGACCAGCGCGGAGCAGGCGACGTCCCCCAGATCGGTGCGCAGCCGGTACCCGGCCGCGGCCTTCTCGATCTCGTGCACCGAGGTGCTCACGTGCAGGTCGACGCCGACCTGCTGGCACTCCTCCAAGAGCAGGTTGAGGATGTCCTTGGACCTGTTGTCGCAGAACAGCTGGCCCAGCTTCTTCTCGTGGTGAGGCACCCCGTGCCGGTCGACCAGCGCGATGAAGTCCCATGGCGTGTAGCGGGCCAGGGCCGACTTGAAGAAGTGCGGGTTCGCCGACGCGTAGTTGGCCGGCTCCGCGTACATGTTGGTGAAGTTGCAGCGACCGCCCCCGGACATGAGGATCTTCTTGCCCGCCTTGTTGGAGTGGTCCAGGAGCAGCACCCGGCGGCCGCGCCCGGCGGCGGTCATCGCGCACATCAGGCCGGCAGCCCCCGCGCCGATGATCACCACGTCGGTCGAGCGCACGGCTACGGCGCGTCGTAGGTGACGTGGCCCGCGTCGTCGGTCTGCCGCACCACGAAGACGGCGGTCGTCCCGTCCCGGCCGGTCGCGACGCAGCGGAACGTGAGGCCCGAGGACTGGTGGACGCCGGACGGGCAGTCGACGTCCGCCTTCTGCTTGCGCTGGGCCAGGATGCTCGCCTCGATCGCGTGCTCGACGCGCTTGGTGTCGAGGATGACGGGCGCGGCGACCTTCGGCGCGTCGTCCCCGCAGCCGGCCGCGGTCGCCGCGGCGCAGGCGAGGAGGACGGCGACGGTGGCGCGGTGCGTCATGGGGGTGACCCTAGCGCCGTGTGCCCGGTCCGGCCGGCGTGGTGTAGCGTCGGAGCGGTGCCGACCCTGGGCCTCGGCCTGATCGCCCGCGACGAGGAGCAGCTGCTCCCGCGGCTCCTCGCGTCGTGCGTGGGCGCGTTCGACGAGGTCGTGCTCGTCGACACCGGCTCGACGGACGGGACCGTGGCGGCCTTCGCGGCGTGGGCCGCGTCGCAGCCGGCCGTGCGCTGCCGCGTGGTCGCGTTCCCCTGGGTGGACGACTTCGGCGCCGCGCGGCAGGCCGCCCTGGACGAGCTGGAGTCGGACTGGTGCGTCTGGGCGGACTGCGACGACGTGCTCGTCGGGGCGGGGGCGTTGCGCCGCGCGGCGCGCGCGGCCCCGGACGAGATCGCGGGCCTGACCGCACGGTACGACTACGTCGCGACGGAGTTCGCCCGGCACGTGCGCGTCGTGCGGCGCGGCGCGGGACGCTGGCACGGTGCGGTGCACGAGGTGCTCGACGTCGACGGTGCGGTCCAGGCGCTGCCCGACGATCTCGTGCGGTGGGTGCATCGACCCGCCGACCGCGACGGGCCGAAGCCGCGCCTGCTCCGGGACGCCGCGATCCTCGAGCGGGAGGTCGCCGCGGACCCGAGCGATGAGCGGTCCGTCTTCTACCTCGCGCAGACGTACCGGGACCTCGGCGACGTGCCCCGCGCCGTGGCGCTGTACGAGCGTCGGGCCGAGATGGCGGGCTGGGCGGAGGAGACGTTCTTCGCGCGGTTCCAGGCCGCCGCGCTGCTCGTCGACACCGACTGGCCGCGGGCGATGGCCGGCCTCGTCGCCGCCTGGGAGCAGCGGCCCCAGCGGCTCGAGCCCCTGCGGCTCCTCTCGGCGCAGCTGCGGCTGCGCGGCGAGTACGAGACCGCGGATCTGTTCGCCCGCCGTGGACTCGGCGTGGCGCGCCCGCCGGACGAGCTGTTCGTCGCGGAATGGGTCTACGCCTGGGGAATGACGTTCGAGCGCTCGATCACGGCGTACTGGGTCGGCGACTTCGCCGTGTCGCTGGCCTGCTGCGACGAGCTGCTGCGGCGCGACGACCTCCCGCCGCTGCACCGGGAGCAGACCGAGCACAACCGGCGGGTCGCGGCGGACGCGATCGCGCGCCAAGCCGTGTACGGCAGCGCCACATCTGGTTGACTGGTTCGATGAGCCACCACGCCGCCTCGGGCCGCGGATACCGCAAGGGCCTTACCGTCGCGCTCGCCGCGGCGTTGACGCCGGTCCTCGTCGCCGACGCGGAAGCGGCGCGCGGCGACGCGTGCGAGCCGATCGCCTTCGCCGGCAAGTCCGACGGCGCCACGGCGTCCGCCGCCGCGTGCACGCGGGCGGGGACGCGGGGCCCGCGGGGCCAGCGTGGCGCCACCGGCGCGCGTGGGCTGCGCGGGGTGCGCGGCGCCACCGGGGCCCGCGGCACCACGGGTGCCCAGGGCGTTCAGGGTGTGCAAGGGGCCGAAGGCATTGCCGGGGCGCAGGGCGCGACCGGCGCGGCGGGCCTGCAGGGCGTCAACGGCGCGACCGGCGCCCCGGGCGCCACCGGCGCGGACGGGACGGCCGGAGCACCGGGCGCGACCGGCGCGACCGGCGCGACGGGTGCCGCCGGAGCACCGGGCGCGACGGGTGCGGACGGAGCGACGGGCGCGACCGGAGCGGCCGGCACGCCCGGTGCGGCCGGCGCGACGGGGGCCGATGGCGCGACGGGGGCGGCCGGCACGCCGGGCGCGGCCGGAGTGACGGGGGCCGACGGTGCGACCGGGGCGACCGGCGCCACGGGACCGATCGGGCCCGAGCAGTTCGCCGAGTTCTTCGCGCTCGCGCCGCCCGACAACGCCGCGACGGTGTCGATCGGCGGGGCCGTGGACTTCCCGCAGGACGGTCCGGAGGACGGCAACATCCAGCGTCTCAGCCAGGACGCCTTCGTCCTGCCCGACATCGGCGTCTACCGGGTGTCGTTCGTCGTCCCGGTCAGCGAGGCCGGGCAGCTCCAGCTGACGCTCGACGGCACGCCGCTGGCCTACACGCTGGTCGGCCGGGCGACGGGCACCAGCCAGATCTCCGGCGAATCCCTCGTCCAGACGACCACCGCCAACGCCGTCATCCAGGTCGTGAACTTCACCAGCTCCAGCGCGCTGACGATCACGCCCCTCGCGGGCGGGACGGCGCCGGCCGCGTCCACGCTGATCGTCGAGCAGCTGCGCTAGCGGCCACCGCGTCGCCGGCGCAGGTGGAGGGCGATGAGCGCACCAGGACCGCGAGCACGGCCGGCATCAGCCAGCGGTGCTCCAGCAGGAAGTCGGTGATCAACCGGCGAGCGTGGCGACCGTCTCGATGAAGTCCGGGAGCTGGGACTTGCTCGCTCCGGAGAAGTCCACCTGCGCGCCCGACAGCGTCATCGAGAACGCGGTCTGCTTGGTGCCCGGGGCGATGGCGAGGCCGTCGTAGGCGAGCTCGGCGGTCTCGCGCGGGCCCCCGAGGATCGACGTGGCGACGACGAGCATGCGCCGGTCGGTGGCGCCGAGCACGACGTTCGTCCGCTTCATCGCGCCGAAGACCCCGAGCGCCCCCGCGTTGCCGAGCCGTCCCTGGTCGAGGGCCGGGTCGATCGCCACGACGACGGCGAGCAGCGGCTCATCGTCGTCGAGCTCGCCGGCGAGGTGGTCGATCGCCTTGCCGAAGCGGCCCCAGCCGCGCGGCAGCGTGTCCTTGGCCCGGGCGATCTCCTCCGCTGTCGGCATGGGGCGGATGCTATCGGGCCCCGCCGGGCGTTCCGTCCGCGCCCGGCCGCCATCAGAGCGGGGAGGACGCGGAGGCGGCGAGGGCCTCGCGCAGCGTGACCGCGGTGCGGACCAGGAGCTCGACGTGGGGGGAGGGACGGCTCGGCGGCCACGCGATCACCGTCGTGACCCGCGGGGCGTCGAGGATCGGGACGGCCGCCAGGTCGCGGCGCAGGAGCTCGCGGCTGGACTCCGGCGCCACCCAGTGGGCCCGTCCGAGCGCGATGAGCGCCTGCAGCTGCGCGTGGTCGCGGACCTCCGGCCCCGGCCCGTTGGGGACGCTGCCGTCCGGACGGGGCCAGCGCGGCAGGGGCAGGTCGGCGAGGTCGGCCCGGAGCAGGTGCTCGCGCGCCGCGAGCGGGTGGTCGGCGGGCAGGATCGCGACCTGGTTCTCGGTGACGACGACCTCGGCCGCGAGCCCGGCGGTGTCGTCGTACGGCCGGTGCAGGATGGCGACGTCCGCCTGGCCGGTGCGCAGCAGGCGCTCCTGCTCGCCGGTGCCGCACAGCGTGACGTCGACGTCGACGGCACCGGGCTCGGCGGCGTACGCGTCGAGCAGCCGGGAGAGCAGGCCCCCGGACGCCCCGGCCTTGATCGCCAGGACGACGCGGTCCTCCCCGAGGGCCACGCGCCGCACACGGGCCTCGGCCGCGTCGACCGCGGCCAGCGCGGTGCGACCCTCCTCGAGGAGGACGGCGCCGGCCGGGGTCAGCGAGACCGTCCGGCCGCCGCGCTCCAGCAGGGTCGCGCCGAGGCGGACCTCGAGCTGGCGGATCGCCCGCGACAGCGGCGGCTGGGCGATACCCAGCCGCTCCGCGGCCCGGCCGAAGTGCAGCTCCTCGGCGACCGCCACGAAGTAGCGGAGCTCGCGCGTCTCCATCCGTCCAGGGTACCCATACCCGTGGGGTATCGATGGGGACCCGATCGGTCTTGGACGCGGCGCGCCACGCGGAGGAGCATGCCGGCCATGACCACGGAGAAGACGGCGCTGGTGACCGGCGCGAACAAGGGCATCGGATACGCGATCGCGGAGGGCCTGGGGCGGCTCGGCTGGGCGGTCGGCGTCGGGGCGCGCGACGAGGGCCGCCTCGCCGCGGCGGTGGAGCGCCTGCGGGCCGGCGGCGCGAACGCGTTCCCGGTGCCGCTCGACGTGACCGACGACGCCAGCGTCGCGGCGGCCGCGGCGCTGCTGCGGGAGCGCGGCGGCCTCGACGTCCTCGTCAACAACGCCGCCGTCACCGGGGGCATGCCGCAGTCCCCGACGACGGTCGACCCGCAGACGATCCTGCGGACGATCGACACGAACGTGGTGGGCGTCGTGCGCGTCACCAACGCGCTGCTCCCGCTGCTGCGCCGCTCCCCGTCGCCGCGGATCGTCAACGTCTCCAGCAGCGTCGGATCGCTGGCCCTGCAGACGAAGCCCGGTTCGGACACCGGGCCGATCTCCGCCGCGTACTCGCCGTCCAAGACGCTCCTGAACGCGGTCATGATCCAGTACGTGAAGGAGCTGGAGGGCACCGACGTCCTGATCAACGCGGCGTGTCCCGGCTTCGTCGCGACCGACCTCAACGGCCACCGCGGCACCCGGACGGTCGAGCAGGGCGCCGCGACCCCGATCCGCCTGGCGACCCTGCCGGACGGCGGGCCGACCGGCGGCTTCTTCGACGACGCGGGCCAGGTGCCCTGGTGACGGGAGCGTCGGACGCAGCAGATACACGGCGTGTGCGATTCGCGTCCGGACCCGCCGGGTAGGAGACCTCGCGTCCGCGTCCCGCAGTGCCGCCGCCCTGGGCGGCGTCCGAGGAGAGAGCCATCGTGTCCGTCCTGATCCGTGTCGCCGCCGTCGCCGTCGCCTGTGCCGGCCTGCTGACGTCCACCGCCGGGGCGGCCACCACGCGGCCCGCCCAGGATGCCTTCTACGCGGCGCCGGCGTCGCTGGCGTCGGCCGCTCCGGGCGCGGTGCTCAAGAAGCGATCGGTCGACATCACGGTGGCCGGCCTGCCGCTGCCGCTCCCGGCGACGCAGGTGCTCTACCGCACCCACAACCAGCTCGGCGAGCCGACGGCGACCGTCGCCACCATCGTCAAGCCGGCCGTGCCCGGCCCGGTGCGGCTCCTCTCCTACCAGACCGCCTACGACGGGCTCACCGACACCTGCCGGCCGTCGTACGTGCTCCGCGCCGGCGAGGGCAACTCGATCGTGACGGCGGAGAGCGCCGCCGCGTACGCGTACGTGGCGCAGGGCTACACCGTCGTGACGTCGGACTACGAGGGCCCGACCGACGACTTCGGCGCCGGTCGCGAATCCGGCTACGGGACGCTGGACGCCATCCGCGCCGCCCAGACGGTGCTCGGCGTCGACGCCAAGACGACGCCGGTCGGCCTCACGGGCTACTCGGGCGGCTCGATCGCCAGCGTGTGGGCGGCCGAGCTGCAGCAGACCTACGCGCCCGAGCTGAACATCGTCGGCACCGCGGCCGGAGGCGTGCCGACCGACTTCGTCCACAACCTCGACTACATCGCCGGCAGCAGTGACTGGGCCGGCGCCATCCCCGCCGTGGGGCTCGGCCTCATCCGCGCGTACCGGCTCGACGCGGGCAAGCTGCTCAACGCCCGCGGCCGCCAGATCATGGACGAGGTCTCCCAGGGCTGCCTGAACGCCAGCGGCTACCCGGGCCTGAAGTTCGAGGATCTGCTGGCGCCCGAGTACCGGGACTTCCGGAAGGTGCCGGAGCTCGTCACCGCCTTCAACGACTCGATCATGGGCCGCGTCGGCACGCCGAAGGCCCCGGTGCTGCTCGCCGTCGGCAACAAGGACGGCACGGGCGACGCGGTCATGGTCGCCAAGGACGTGCGGCAGCTCGCCTACACGTACTGCACGCGCAAGCTGCCGACGCAGTTCCACGAGTTCCAGGGCGCCGATCACACCGCGGGGTTCGTCGCGTACTCGCCCCTGGCCGCCACGTTCCTGCTGCAGCGCTTCGCCGGGCTCACCACGGACGGCTGCGGCGGGATCGGCCCCGGCAACCCGCTCGACCCGCTGCCCATGCCGGGCGGGGACGGGTCGTCGGGGTCCACCGGGACGGGGTCGACCGGTGGCGGATCCGGGACGACCGGGGGAGGTACCTCCGGGGGCGGGTCCACGACGAAGCCCGTCAAGGCCAAGGCGCCCCAGCTGAAGATCGCGAGCCTGAAGCGCTCGGGCCACCGGTACTCGGTGCGCCTCACCGCCGGCGGGGCGCGCCTGAGCAAGGTGCGCATCACGGTGTACGAGGTCGGCCGCAAGGGGCATCGCACGCGCAGGGCCGCGACGACGCTCTCCGGCACGGTCGGCGTCGGCGGCAAGCGCGTGCGCCTGCCGCTGGCCCGCGCGAAGGCGGGCAAGCGCTACGCGGTCGTGGTGACGGGCAAGGCGGGCACCGCCGCGGTGAAGGGCACGCTGGTCTTCCGGGCGCGCTGAGCCGCGGTCCCGGGCCGCCGAGCCCCACCGCGGTCCCGCTCAGCGGCACCGAGGTGGGGCTCGGCGGCGTCCGGCGGCCTGCGACGATGGTGAGGCGATGCAGTCCGCGTGGATCCACGAGCTCGACGAGGAGGACGACCGCTCCCGGCTCACGGGCCGGTTCGGCGTCTCGCTGCGCGGCCCGGCGGGGGACCGCCGGGGCCCCGGCACGTTCTCGCTGGGCGACGCCGTCCGGTTCGGGCGCGAGCAGGCGGCCCGCGTGTACGTGGACGTGAACGGCACGCGGTACACGGCGGGCGCCGATCCGGACGGCGAGTACCGCGCGTGGCCGGAGCACGAGGTCGCCCGGCCGCGGCCGCTGGGCACGCCGCTCGACGGGAGCGTGCAGCGGATCCCCTGGCTCATCCAGGGGCGGATCCGCGCCGAGGGCGACGCCGACGCGCTGGCCACGCACGTCGAGGACTGCCTGCGCGCGGCCGACGAGGCGGCGCGGCCGAAGGTGGCCGTGCGGCCGCACGGCCTGCTGCACGTCGAGCTCGACGTCGAGGATCGCGGCGCCCGGCCGGCGACCGCCCGGGCGTCCGCGCTGCTGGACCGCATCGTCGGCCCGACGTCGGACGGCCGTGTGGAGCTGGTCGCGTGGACCAGCTCCCCCGAGGTCCTGCGGCGGCTCAGCCGCCGGGGCGGCGCTTCCCGGCCTTGAGCTGCTCCTCGGCGAGGGCGTCGCGGAGCGCGGCGACCACGTCGTCCAGGGCGCTCGCGAACGCGTCGAAGCGGGGGGAGGACAGTCCGCCGAACAGCAGCTCGGCCAGCTCGGCGTAGTCCCGCCGCAGCTGGGTGACGGTCTCGGTGCCGAGCTCGGTCGGGGTCACGAGCGTGGCGCGGCGGTCGGTGGGGTGGGGCTCGCGCGTGACGAAGCCCGTCCGCACGAGCCCGTCGACCAGGCCGGTGACGTTGCGGGCGCTCACGCCCAGCGCGTCGGCGAGGGCGCGCTGCGTGGACGGCCCGCCGTCGCCGAGGGCCCACAGGAGCTGGGTGCGGGCCTGCGTCAGCCCGCGCCGCTGGAACTCCCGCGTCATGTCGTCGCCGAGCAGGATCGTCAGCTCCAGCACGCGGTCGAGGGTCGTGCGGAAGCGCTCTGGCATATCGTGAAGTCTATTCATGATGTGGTAAGTTCATTATTACCTACGTCTCTTATCTGGAGGGTATCCGGTGACCACGACGACAGAACGAGCCCACCGTCCCGCGCTCGCGCGGCGGCTGCTGCGGATGGAGTGGAACATCTGGCGAAGCCTGGCGCTGTGGGTCACGCGCCGCCGGCCCGGCGAGGCCCCGGCGACTCTCGCCTTTCCGTACAGCCGTGACGTGACGCCGCTGCTCCTCGCCTTCCTCTTCGCCTCGCTGCTCGAGCTGCCGGTCTTCCACCTCCTCCTCCCGTGGGAAGCAGTGCGGATCGCGGCGCTCCTGCTCGGCCTCTGGGGGCTGCTGTGGATGCTCGGCTACATCGCCGCGATGCGCGTGTTCCCCCATCTGCTCGACGACCGCGGCCTGCGCGTCCGCCACGGCGCGGCGGTCGATCTCGTGGTGCCGTGGGAGGCGATCGCCAGCGTGCGCACCGAGCGCGACAACGTGCCGCGCAACGATCCGCTCCAGTTCACGGTCGGGCCCGAGGGCACCATCGCGCGGGTCGCGATCCTCAAGCAGACCCGCGTCACCGTCGAGCTGCGTGCTCCACTGCGGCTGTCGTACCGGGACGATCCGCGCGAGGTCATCGCGGTGAAGCTCGCCGTGGACGACCCGGCCGGGTTCGCCCGGGCCGCACGCGCGAGGCTGTCGCCGGGCCTCGCCGCGGGGTGATCCGAACACACGAGTGCCTGCAATTGGGGTACGGTCGTCTCGGATCAACAAACGGGAGCGGGTATGGAGTCGGTGGAGTTCCGGTCGGTGGTCGTGGACGTCTTGCGTCCCATGGTCCCGCGCCTGACCGACGACGTGCTCGCGCAGGTGGAGGCGGCGGTCCCGCCCTTCCCCGAGTGGCGGGGCGGGCGCCTCGACGTGCGCGACGGGGTCGAGCAGGGGCTCGGCGGCCTGCTGGACGCCCTGGAGGGCGGCACCGGGGACCAGTCTCCCGCCCTCGACGTGTTCTTCGACTTCGGCCGCAGCGAACGTCGGGCGGGGCGCGCGGCCGACGCGGTGCCGGCCGCATGCCGCGCCGGTGCCCAGGCGGCGTGGCGCACGATGGCCGAACGGGGCGACGCCGCGGGCGTCGAGCCGCGTGCGCTCTACGCGCTCGCCGACGCGATCTTCGCCTACGTCGACCGGCTCTGCGCGGCCACGCTGGAGGGGTACGCCTACGAGCAGTCGCTCGAGGCGGCCCCGTGCGTCGACGCACGCCGGCGCCTGGTCGAGCTGGCGGTCCGCCCGGCCGACGGCGACGGGGAGGGCGCCGCGCGGGACCTGGCCGGCGCGGCGGCCGACGCCGGATGGCGGCTGCCGGCCCGGCTGGCCGTCGTGGCGTTCCGGGACGAGCGCACGGGTCGCGTGGCCGCCCGGCTGCCGGCCGACGCGCAGGTCGCGCGCGTGGACGGGCTGGGCTGGGCGATCGTGGGGGATCCGGACGGACCGGGCCGCGCGGCGATGCTGCGCCAGGGGCTGTGCGGCGTGCGGGCCGGCGTGGGACCGGTCGTCGGGGCCCGGGCGAGCGCGGAGTCGGCCGGGCTCGCGCGCCGCGCGCTGGTGCTCGCCGAGCGCGAGGCGCAGGGCGGAGCGGTCTTCGCCGAGGACCGCCGCGTCGACCTGCTGCTGCTGAGCGATCCGGGCCTGGCGCGCGGCCTCGTGGACGACGTGCTGAGCCCGCTGGCGCGGACCCCCGCCGCGGCCCGCGAGCGGCTGTTCGAGACGCTCTCGGCGTGGCTGGAGCACCAGGGCGAGGTCCGCCCGACCGCCCTGCAGCTCCACGTCCACACCCAGACCGTCCGCTACCGCGTCGCCCAACTGCGCGAGCTGCTGCTGGACCGGATGGCGAGCCCGGAGGGGCGGCTGGAGCTGGAGCTCGCCCTGCGCGCCCGCCGCCTCGGCGGCGCCTGAACGAGCGCGGGCCGGGCGCCTCTCGGCGCCCGGCCCGGTCGTTGCCCGCGTGGTGCGCTAGCCGATGATCGCGCGGATCGCCGGCACGTCGCCGTTGGCGTAGCCGTTGCGGGTCGGGTGGTAGCTGTCGGCGGTGTGCAGCAGCGTGAGGCCGTTCGTGAACGGGTTGCTGGCGCAGACGTCGTGCCCGGACCAGTACGGGTTGACGTCGGCGTAGTCGAACCCGGCCGCGAGCGCGCGGGCCTTGATCGTGTTGTCGAGGTTGGTGACGAGCGCGTTGAGCGACGTCTCCTCCGACGCGGACACGCCGGTCGCGGCCAGGCACGTGTTGGACGGCGTGGCAAACGGCTTCCCGTAGCCGAGGACGACGACGCGGGCCGTCGGCGCCTTGGCCCGGATCGCGGCGAACGTGTTGTTGAGCCGGCCGGGCAGCGTGCTGGAGATCTGCGCGTTGGACGACGCGATCTGCGACGCGCAGCCAAGCGTCGTGCAGGCGATGATCAGGTTCGTGAACCCGATGTCGTTGCCGCCGATCGTGATCGTCACGAGCTTCGTGTCCGTGGTCAGCGAGTTCGACTGGCTGTTGATGACGTCGGCCGTCACCGCGCCGGCGCAGGCGACGAACGTGAGCGCCAGGCCCTTCTGCTGCGCGAGCAGGTAGGGGTAGGCGTAGGTGTTGCGGTTGCAGCTGGCGTTGAGGTTCGTGCTGTTGGCGCCGTTGCCGGCCGAGTAGCTGTCGCCGAGGGCAACGTACTTGTCGGCCGCGTACGCGGTACCGGTGACGGACAGGCACAGCAGCAGCGCGCCGACGAGCGGCGCGACGATGCGGGACAGACGCTTCATGGGTTCTCCTCCGTTGGACCCAGCCCCTCCTGGGCCGGCACTGGCCGACCGTACCCCGCGCCGCCCCGGTCGGTCTCGTCTCCACGACACGTTCTGGGCCGGCCGCGTTGCGCGATTGCACAATGGTGTGTTCAGATGTGGGGGTACACGCGTCCGCCGCCGGCCGGCCGGGGCGCGCACCCGTGCCGCTGGTACCGTCCGCGGCCGTGCTCCTGTCGGTCTGCATCCCCACGCACGACGGTCGGCGGGACGAGCTCGCGCACGCCCTCGCCGCCCTCACCGCCCAACTCGGCCCCGAGCACGCGGGGGACGTGGAGATCTGCATCACCGACAACGCCTCGGCGGACGGCACGGAGGAGCTGGTGCGCGACCTCGCACGCACCCATCGGGTCGTCTACCACCGGCACGACCGCGACATCGGCGCGGCCGCCAACGTGCTCGCGTCGGTCGCGGTGGCCTCCGGCGAGTGGGTGTGGCTGCACTCGTCCGACGACGCGCTCGCGCCGGGGGCGCTCGACGCGGTCGTGCGGCGACTGCAGGACGGAGAGGAAGAGCTCGTCGGCCTCTCGCTCGGGCGCGCGCGCATGGATCGCGGGATGCGCCGCGAGGAGGTGCCGGAGCCCGCGGCGGTGCTGCCCGACGACCCGGAGCGCCCGCAGGTCTTCACCGACCCCCGGGAGGCGCTCGCGCAGGCCGGGATCATGCAGACGTTCCTCACGTCGACGATCGTCCGCCGGGTCGCATGGGTCTCGGTCGTGGCGCAGGACGCCGGCGCTCCGCAGCGCACCACGCGGCTCTTCCCGCACTGCTACATCATCGGCCGGGCGCTGCTGGACGGCGGCGGCGCGTGGGCCTGGGATCCGCGCAAGCTCGTCCTGGCCCGCACCGGGAACGAGATCTTCTCGGCGCTCGGCGGCGGCGCGGTCTCCGCGTCGGTCGAGGTGTCGCGCGAGCTGGTGAAGCTCTGGACCGCCCTGCTGGGACCGCGGGACCCGGCGTTCCGCGCGCTGTGCGAGCGGGCCTGGGCGCTCTGGGCCTCCCCGGCGTGGATCGAGCACGTGAAGCTGGGGCCGCTGGCGAGCACCGCCGCCGACCTGCGCCTGCTGGGGCTCGTCCGCCCGCTGTGGCGCCTGCCGCGGTTCTGGACGGAGTCCGCGCCCCGGCTCCTCCTGCCGCACCTGGTCACGCACGGCGCGCGGTCGACGCGGTTGCGCGTGTTCCGGATGGGGCAGCGCCTGGCCGGGCGCGGCATGGCCCGGGTCACGACCGAGCTGCCCGACCGCGCCGAGGTCGGCGCGTACCTGCGCCTGCGGTGCACGGTGGAGGCGCTCGGGGCCGCGCGGCTGCGCACCGCGCTCCCGCACCCCGTCTACCTCACGGTGGACTGGGACGGGCCCGGGGAGGGGCGGCCGGAGCCCCAGCGCCTCGTCCTGGGCCGGACGGTGCGGCCCGGGCACCCGCTCGTGATGGACGTCAGCACCTCCGCGCCCTGGAGCACCGGCGAGCACGTCCTCTCCGTCGGCCTGTGGCAGCAGGGGCTCGGCCGGCTGGACGCCGTCGACCCGGCCAGCGCGACCCGCCGGACGGTGCGCGTGGTGGAGCAGTCGGTGGAGGAGGCGCCGCGGGCGGACGTCACACCGAGCCCGGGGCCGGTGGTGGTGGCCGAGCGGCCGGACGACGAGCACGCCGAGCTGCGCGCCGCGGTGGCGCGGGTCCCGTCCTGGTGGCACTCGATCGACCTGGGCGGGGTCGTCACGCCGGGGACCAAGACGCCGAAGATCCTGGCGGAGGAGCTGGCAGCCCTGCGCCTGCCCGACCTGCGCGGACGCACCGTGCTGGACATCGGCGCGTGGGACGGCTTCTACTCGTTCGCCGCCGAGCGGGCCGGGGCCGCGCGGGTCGTGGCACTCGACCACCTCGTCTGGTCGGCCGAGCTGCACGCCTTCCGGCGCGTGTGGTCGCGGGTCCTGGCGGAGCTGCCGCCGGGCCGCGTCCCGCCGGACGCGCTGGACGTCATGGAGGCCTCGGACATCTGGGATCCGGTCGGCCTACCGGGGCGCGCCGGCTTCGACCTCTGCCGCCGCACGCTCGGCAGCGCGGTCGAGCCGGTGGTGCTGGACTTCGCCCGGGACGACCTCGCGCCGCTCGGGCGCTTCGACGTCGTGCTCTTCCTCGGCGTCCTGTACCACCTGCGGGATCCGCTCGGCGCGCTGCGCCGCGTCCACGCGCTGTGCGGCGACGTGGCGATCATCGAGACGGAGGCCATCGCGATCGGCGGCCATCCGCACGCCGCGGTCGCGCAGTTCATGGGCACGCGCAAGCGCAACTACGACCCGACGAACTGGTGGGCGCCGACGGCCGCCGCCCTCGAGCGGTGGTGCCTGGCCGCCGGCTTCTCCCGCGTGGAGCACGTCGGTCCGCGTCCGCCCGAGCCCCGCGCGGGGACCATGTCGCCGTGCCGCGTGACGGTGCACGCATGGCGCTGATCCGCGGCCGCGTCCGCTCGGCCGCCGGCCGCGTGCGCCGCGGGCTGGCGCTCACGCGCGTGCGGACCCGGCTGGAACGCCGGCGTCCCGACCAGGAGGCCGCGCGCCCCGAGGCCTCCGCCGGCCTCGGGCTGGAGCGGCTCGACCTGACCGGCCTCACCGTGCTCGACGACCCGGCGGGGGACGGGGCGGTCACGGCCGACGTGGTCGTCCTGCGCGACCTGCACCGCGCCGAGGACCCCGCGACCGCCGTCTTCCGGCTGCGCGAGCGCACGCGGGTGCTGGCGGTGATCGAGACCCCGGCGACCGAGTGGCCGGGCCACGAGGAGCGCGGCCTCATCGAGGTCCGGCCCGCGGACCCGGCGGCGGCGCTGCCCGAGCGGTGGTCGCCGAGCGCCGACGGCGTGCGCGAGCTGTGCCGGGCCGCCGGCTTCACCGACGTCCGCTTCGTGACCGGCCCGCCCGCCTACCGGCCGCGTGGCTGGCGGCCCGTGCACTACCGGCTGGTGGTCCACGCCCGGCCGTGATCGCCGGCCAGCGTGGCGATCGCCTCCGCGGCCACGGCGACGGAGCGCTCGGCCGTCGCGTCGTCGTCCGCGGCGAGCGCATGGCCCACGCGGTCGCACAGCGCCAGCACGGGTGCCGCGGAGGCGGCGGCGCCGAGGAAGTCCGCGATCCCGTCGGCGTACGCGCGTGGGGTGCGTCCCGCGGCCCAACGCGCGCCGGCCGCCCCCAGGCGGTCGCGCTCCCGCGGGTCGCCCACCAGCCGCTCGAGCACGGCCGCCAGCGCGTCGCGGTCGCCGACGGGCACCTTGGCCACCACGGCGGCGGGGACGTCGCGGAACGAGCCGCCGTCGGTCACGACCACCGGCCGGCCCGTGAGCGCCTGGGTGAGCAGCGACGCGGACGCGCCCTCGGTGGAGGGGTGGCGCAGGTTCACGAACACGTGCGCGGACGACAGCAGCGCGTCGAGCTCGGCATCGGGCACGTAGCCCGCCAGCCGCACGACGCCCTCCAGCCGGTCCCGCGCGATCCGCTCGCGCAGCGCGCGCACGTAGCGGTCGTCGCCGGGGGCGCCGGCCACGACGTAGCGCACGCGGCGCGCGAGGTCGGGACGGGCGGCGAGCACGGCGAGCACGTCCTCGATCCGGCGGTTGGCGGTCACGCCGCCGAGCCCGACGAGCACGACCGGCTCGGGCGGTGGGGGAGCGATCGGGGGAGCGAGCGGGGGACGGGGGGAAGCCGGGAGGGCCAGCCGGGCCACCGGGCCGGCCCACGCCGCGCGCACCCGCGCCTCCAGGGCGGCGCCGTGGACGACCGCCCCGGTCGCGCCCGCGAGCGCCTCGGCAAACAGCGGCGCCTCCTCCCAGGTGTCGACCGCGCTCCACAGATCGCCGCCGGGGAGGCGCGCCCGGGCGACCCGGTCCGCCGCCTCGGATCCGTGGTGGAGCGCCACCGTGCGCAGGTACCGGTCGGCCGTCCACGTGCGATCGGCGACGAGACCTCCGTAGCAGTGGCGCATGACGGCGTCGTGCAGCACGACGACGCCGGGACGGGCGCGGGCGACCGCCATGACCGCCCGGTGCGAGGCGATGTCGTTGCCGACGTTGTAGACGACCGCGTCGGCGCGGTGCAGGCGCCGAAGCGCGAGCGGGTTGCGCGTGAACCGCACGATCGGCGCGACGGGCGCGCGGAGCGGTCCGCGGGCCTCGGGCACCCACAGCTCCACCTCGTGCTCGGCGCCCAGCGCCTCCACCACGTCCCGCGAGAAGTCGGCGATCCCGCTGCGCCCGCCGTACGTGGTGAACCAGGCGATCCTCATCGCAGCAGCTCCTCGACGACGCGGTCCCAGCGCAGGTCGAGCGCGGCGAGGTGGTCGCGGGCGTTGGCGCCCAGCCGCGCCGCCTCCCGGCGGTCCGCCATCAGGGCGTCGATCGCCGCGGCCAGGGCGCGCGGCTCCGGCGGGCGCACGAGCCCCGTCTCGCCGTCGCGCACGAACAGGGTCGGGCCGCCCGCGTCGGTGCACGTGATCGTGGCGCGGGCCGCGGCCGCCGCCTCCAACGTGACGTACCCGTAGTCCTCGTCGCGGGGCACGTAGGCCACGGCCAGCGCGCTGGCCAGCAGCTCCACCTTCTCGTGCTCGGGGATCCAGTGGCCGAGGATCGTCACCCGATCGGCGAGCCCGTGCCGGCGCACCATCGCCCGCAGGGTCTGGAGCTCCGCGGTGCCGGTGGCGGCACCGGCCAGCACGAGCCGCGCCCCCGAGCGCACGTGCCGCATCGCCTCCACCAGCAGCCGCTGCCGCTTGGCCGGGGACAGCCGGCTCGGTGCGAAGACGTAGTCTCCGTACGGGCCGGCACGGAAGGCCTCGGGGTCGGCGAGCGGCGGCAGCAGCGGGGTCGAGGCGATCCCGTTGAACCGCCGCAGCCGGTCGGAGACCACCGGGGAGAGGGTGTGGATGCGCCGTGCCTCGGGCAGCCACGCGTCGTCCGCGCGGCGGACGGCGTCGCGCACCGCCCGGCCCTCCGCGGTGTCGGGCAGGCCGGCGGCGCGGTCGCCCCACAGGTCGTAGGCGGCGCGGTGCTGGTGCATCAGCCACAGCACCTTGTCGGGATGGGGGATGAGGTAGGCGGGGAACTTCATGCCCAGGACGCGGTCGGCGCCGTCCAGGCGCCACAGCCGCGCGGCGAGCACCTGGTCGAGCAGGCGGTCCGGCCCGTGGCCGCCGACGGGCAGGCGCACAAGCTCGGCCTCGGCGCCGTGCTCGCGCAGCGCGAGGAGCAGCCGCTCGGTGAGGATCTCGGCGCCGCCGCGCACGAACGGCAGCTGCGCCGTCGCGATGGCCACCCTCATCGCAGCAACGTACCCGCCGTGCGGTCCCAGCCGGCGCGGTCGCCGGGGACGGGGAGGAGACCCGCCGTGACGCCGACGCCGGCTAGCCGGGTCCGGACGGCCTCGGTGGCGGCGTGCACCGCGGGCGCGGCGGCGACGGCGGCGCGGACCCGCTCGTCGTCCAGCCCGGCGGCGCCGGTGGCCCACACGCGGATCGCCGGATGGGGCAGCAGCGCGGCGGACGGGTCGAGGCACAGCAGCCGGTCGCAGGGCACGTCGGTGAGGCGGCAGGCGAGGGGCAGGCCGTCGCTCCACGGCAGCCGGATGCGGTCGACCTTGGCCCCACGCGCGCGGCAGGCGTCCGCGAGCGCGTCCGCGGGCCCGTCGGCGTCCGCGACGCGGAACGGGGTGAACGTGGTGGCGACTACGATCCGCACGTGAGCAACGCCGACGACAGCACCGGGCAGCACGGCGTCGCCGCCCGCGTCCGGGGCGCCCGGGCCCGGGAGCGGGCGCTCGGGGACGTGCCCACCCGGGTGCGATCGCCCGCCGGGGCGCAGGACCGCCTCCTCACCACGCTGGCCGCCGCAGACGGGATCCGCGCCACCGGGGGCCGTGCGCTCACGACGCTCGGCCGCCGCCGTCCGCGGCTTGCCGAGGGGCTGCGGATCGCGACGGAGCGCGCGCTCGCGTGGCGCGACGTCGCCCGGCGCCGGCCGCCGGACGGTTCGGGCCCGCCGCCGGACTGAGCGCGGGCGGCGGACGCGGACCCGGCGGGGTGGGGCGCGGAGGCCATCGATCCAGCGTACCTACGGATGGACGGTCACCCTCCCGGCGGCATCCCCGGGGCCGGCGCTCCAGCCGCCGTCCGCCCGCAGCGCCAGGCGCAGCTCCCAATCGCCCGGCTCCAGCGGCGCGTTGGTGCGGCAGCGCAGCGTGCGGGCGGCCCCGGGACGCAGGGGCCGGCCCAGGGGCACGGGGGCCGTGTCGACCGCCGTTCCGTCGGCGGACGTCCAGCGGCAGCGCAGCGCGAGGGACGCGGGCAGTCCGGCGGCGCCGTCGTCGACGACGCGGCAGGCGAGCTCGAGCATGTCCGCCGGGCGGGCGCGGCGGGGCAGATCGGCCGTGAGCGTGGCGGGGGGCGGGGTCGCGGCCGGGGGGGCCGCCGGGTCGGCCGGATTGGCCGGGACCGGGTTGGCCGGGACCGCCGGCGGGCCGCCGCGCCGCGACCAGCGCGGGCGGGCGACGTCGGCCGGGACGAGCACCCGCCAGGCGTCGTCGCGCCAGAACGCCGGCTCGCGGCCGAAGGCGCGGGCGAACGTCCACAGCAGCCAGGCGCTGTCCCGCGGTCGGCGCGTCCGGTCGCCGCGGATCTGCTCGAAGATGCCGAGGGCCTCCAGCCCGCGGCGGTAGCGGTGCCGGGCCTGGGCGCGGCCCCGGCTGCGGCGGCCGACCGCGGCGCCCCACGTGGCGTCGAGGTGCAGCAGCAGCTCGCCCTGCAGGCGCGGGCCGCGGTCCAGCACCGCGTCGACGTTCCCCGAGCGCACGGCGACGAGCTTCTCCGGGCACCAGAGCCAGCCCGACCCCGACGCCGCGATCCGCAGCGGGATCGCCACGTGGGGGAACCACGAGCCGGCGTGCTCGGGCGTGGCGCGCAGCGGGGCGCCGGCGTCGATCCAGCCGCGGCGCCGTACGAGCTGCGAGGAGACGCCCGACATCATCCAGCCCACCTCGCCGACCAGGTCGTCGAGGGTGCGCAGGACGGTGGGCTCGTCGAGCGGAGGCGCGGCGGGCGTCGCCTGCTGCCACGGCGCCTGGCGCAGGTCCCGGTCCAGCACGAGCTGGTTGATCGTCATGCCCCCGACGCCAGGGTGGGCGGCGAGCAGCGCCAGCACCCGGTCGATCGCCCCGGGCATCAGCCGGTCGTCGGAGGAGACGAGCCAGCACCACTCGCCGTCGGCCTGCTCGATCACGCGGTCGAGGTTGCGGGCGAAGCCGACGTTCTCCGGGTTGCGCTCGTACGAGACCGGGAGGCCGGCCGCGGCCGCCGCGGCGACGACCTGGGCCGTGCCGTCCCGGGAGGCGTTGTCGCGCACGGCGACGGTGACGCGCCCGCGGTGCGCCGGGGTCAGCTGCTCGGCGATCGACCCGAGCGTGTCGCCGATCGTGCGGGCCCGGCCCTCGTGGGTCGGCACGCAGATCGTCAGCGTCGCGGCCGGCGCCGGCGTCATCCCGCCTCGCCGCCGGGGGTCGCGTGCCGCGCGGCGGCGTACGCCTCGATCACCTCGTGCGGATCGCCCTCGGCCATCGCGTGCCCGCCCTGCAGCCACAGCGCCCGGGTCGCGCGCTCGGCGAGCGCGGGGAGGTCGTGGGACACGAGGACGACCGCCGCGCCGCCCCGCATGAGCGCGTCCATGCGCTCGCCCGAGCGGACGCTGAACTCGGCGTCCCCGACGGCGAGGATCTCGTCGACGATCAGCACGTCGGGCGAGGTGTCCGTGCAGATCGCGAACGCCAGGCGGGCGAGCATGCCGGACGAGTACGTCCGGATCGGCACGTCGAGGTACTCGGTGAGCTCGGCCCACGCGGCGATCTCCTCCAGCCGCTCGCGCATCAGCGCGGGCGGGCGGCCGAGCAGCGAGCCGTACAGCACGATGTTCTCGCGGCCCGTGAGGTCAGGGCTGAACCCGGCGCCCAGCTCGATCATCGCGGCGACGTGCCCGCGCACCACGACGTGGCCCTGCGTCGGGGGCAGGATCCCCGCGATGACCTTCATCAGCGTGCTCTTGCCCGCGCCGTTGCCGCCGACGACCCCGAGGATCTCCCCCGAGCGGACGTCGAGCGTGATGTCCGTGAGCGCCTGCAGCCGCTCGTAGCGCACGTGGCGGCGCGTCAGCTCCACGGCGAACGCCTTGAGGCTGCTGGGGCCGTGGCGCGCCCGCCGGTACCCGAGGCCGACGTCGCGCAGGTGGATGGCCGGGGGCGCGCTCACAGGACGGTGAACGCTCCCCGCCGCAGCGCGTTGTGGACGGCGTGGCCGAGCAGCAGCGCCACGCCGGCCGACAGGACGATGGCCAGCCACGACAGCGGGTTGCCCACGCCGTGGCCGTACAGGAGGTCGCGGAACAGCGTGACGAAGTGGTAGATCGGGTTCAGCTTCTCCACGAAGCGGAACTGCTCCGGCACGATCTCCGGCGGGTAGAAGACCGGCGCGAGGTACCCGATCATCGTCACGCAGATCGTCAGCAGGTCCAGCGTGTCGGGGAAGCGCACGACGATCGGCGCGAGCGCGAGGCCCAGCCCGAACGCGAACCCGATGAGCAGCAGGACGACCGGGACGATCAGGGGCAGGGCGGGGTTCGGGGCGACCCCGAGGATCGCCATCACGAGCGCGAGCGGGCCGAGCGTGAAGGCGAAGGTGATCGCGTTCGCCCCCGCGGTCGACAGGGAGAACACGGCCGGCGCGACCCGCACCTTGCTCAGGAGGTCGGCGTGCATGAACATCGAGGCGGCGACGCCGAGGATCGTCTGCCGGAAGCAGTTGAAGAGCAGCACGCCGGAGAGGACGAAGACGACGTACGGCACCCCCGGCACCGCGAAGCGGAACACCTGCGAGAAGACCATCCACAGGACGGCCGTCTCCAGCACCGGGTTGAGGATCGTCCACCACAGGCCCAGGACCGAACGCTTGTACCGCACCGCCAGGTCTCGGGTGACGAGCACGCGCAGCAGGCTCCGCGCCCGCCACGTCGCGATCGCGTCCTGCGGGATCGACGGCGAGGGCGCCGCGGAGTCGTAGATCGGCGTTGACACCCGCGCGAGTATCGCAATGTCGGCCGTCGGCAGCGTCTCCCGCCCGCGACCGCGACCGCGTCCCCTAGAGTCGTCGCCGTTGCGGATCCTGCACCTCGCACCCCAGGCCGACGATGAGAGCGGCGTCGCGGCCTACGCCGTCCGGTTCCGCCGGGCGGTGACGGCCCAGCCGGGCCTGGAGATCGCGCCGCTGGACCGCCCGCCGGCCGTCCCGGACGCGATCGCCGACCTGCGGCGGTACGCGGCTGCGGCCCGCGCCGCCGCCCCGGGCTTCGACGTCGTGCACGCCGAGGTGGGCGGCAGCGCCCTGCGCGAGTTCCACGCCGCGCGCGCCGTCGCGCGGCACGGCGGGCCGCCGGTCGTGCTCACCGCGCACGACCCCCCGCGCCTGGAGTGGCGGCCGTTCCACACCGCCGGGGTGCGGGAGCACCGCACCCTGCGGGCGCTCGCCGCGGTCCTGGGGGACCGGCCGGCGCGGCGCCTGGAGCGCGACCTGGCCCACCGCGCCGCGGCGATCCTCACGCTCTCGGAGCTCGGCACCGCGCGGGCGGCCGCGGGCCTCGGCGGCCCGGCGCGCTACGACGTCCTGCCCTACCCCTGCGAGCCCGCGCCGCTCGTCGATCGCCCGCCCACGCCGCCCGGCGCGCCACTGACCCTGGGCTTCCACGGCTACTGGTACGGCGGCAAGGGGATCGACGTGCTGCTCCAGGCCCTCGCGCGGGTGGGGCAGGACCCCGACCGCCCGGTGGTCCGGCTGCGGCTGTGGGGAGCCCCGCCCGCGGGCGGCGGGGAGCGCGCCGGCGCCCGCTACCACGCCGGCATCCTCGCCGCCGTCGAGCGGTGGGGCCTGGCCGACCGGGTCCAGGTCGCCGGCCGGCTGCCGGCGGCCGAGGCGGCGGCGCGGCTGGGGGAGTGCGACGCGATCGTCCTGCCCTACGAGGAGCGCCGCACCGCGGCCGGGCTGGCCTCGATCAGCAGCGTGGTGTTCGACGCGCTCGCCGCCGGGACGCCGGTCGTGGCCTCGGACGTGCGGGCGATCGGCGAGACGCTCCAGCCGGGGGTGGACGGCCTGACCGTCCCGCCCGGCGACGTGCTCGCGTTGGCGGCGGCGGTGCGCCGGCTGCGCGACGAGCCGGCCCTGCGGGACCGGCTGCGGCGGGGCGCGGTGGCGCGCGGCCGGCGGCTCGGGCTGACCGCGACGGGACGGCACGCGGCCTCCGTGTACCGCGCCGTCACGGCGGCCGGCGGCCGGCCGGGATAAGGTGGGCGCGATGCCGGGGAGCACCGACGCGTCGACCACCCTCACCGTCGTGGTGCCGGTGTGGGACGACTACGCCTACGCGCTGCTGGACGAGGCGATCTTCAGCCTCCAGGCGCAGCGTCCGCGGCCCGGGATCCTCGTCGTGGACAACGCGTCGCGGTCGCCGATCGCGGAGCGCGAGGGCGTCCGCGTCGTGCGCACCGCGGAGCGGCTGACGGTGGGAGCGGTGCGCAACCACGGCCTGGCGCAGGTGACGACGCCCTGGGCGATGCTGTGGGACGCCGACGACGTGATGCTGCCCGGCACCGTCGCGGACCTGCTCGTCGCCGCGCGCACCACGCCCACCCCCGTGGTGGTCGCCACCGGGATCCTCGACGGGGCCACCGGGCGCCGGCACCACTGGCCGCGCCCGTGGACGAACGGCCTGACGCGGTGGCCGCGGGCGTACGCCCTGCTGCACGCCGTCTCCTCGCTGTTCCCCACCACCGGCGCGCTGCTGCGCACCGACGTCGCGCTCCAGGGCGGGGGGTTCGCCGACACCGACGGCGGCGACGACTGGGTCGTGGGCCTCTCGCTCGCGCTCCGGGGCCGCGTGGTGATCCATCCCCGCCTCGGCCGGGTCTACCGCCGCCACCGGGGGTCGATCTCGGCGGGTTGGACGGGCGGGGAGGACATCGTGCAGCACGCCGCGCTCGTCCGCGACCGCCTGCGCAGCGATCCGGCCGCCCCGCACTACGCCCGGACGTTGCTGCCCGCGCTCCGGCTCACGCAGCTCGCGGTGATCCGGGTGCTGCGTCCGCTGTCCCGGCGGCTGCCGAGCCGCCGGCGCGAGCTGCGCTCGCTTCCCGGCGTCCCCGTCGTACCCCGCGACTAGGCCTCCCATCGCGCCGAGGCGTACATCGCGCCCGCTCAGCGGGCGTGATGTACGCCTCGACTCGCTCAGGGGAGGCCGAGCAGGGCCCGCCGGGCCTCGTGCTCGGCGGCCCCGGCCGCGACCACGTCGGGACGGGTGGCGTACCAGGCCAGATGGGCGTCGAGCAGCTCGTCCCGGGGCACCGTCCGGCCCCGCACGACCCAGTCCGGGCGCGGCGTGCCGGGCCGATCGCCGAGGACCGCGGCCTCGATGGGGGCGATCACCTCGGCCAGGGGCTCGGGGCCGGCGACCGGCACGTACCGCAGCCCGACGAGCGCGTGGATCTGCGCCACGATCTCCTCGAGCACGAACCGGGCCGGGTGGTTGATCGTCCAGAACGCCGCCGCCTCGCGCTCCCGGATCAGCGCGAGCGTCTTGACGTCGCAGTAGTCGTCGACGCTCCCGTAGAGGTCGAGCATCTCCTGGTGGAGCGCGGCGAACGCCCCGGGGGGCGGGACGTGCTCGCGCAGGAGCGCGCGGGCGGCCGCCCCGTCCATCCCCGCCGCGGCGCAGGCCAGGAAGCGGACGTCGTGGTACTCGACGATCGGCGCGGCGACGTGCACGCGCGGCGTCGGGTGCACGTAGACGGTGTAGGGGAACAGCTCGTCGGAGAACAGCGACGGCCAGCGGATCGTCCGCGCGCCCGGCGGGGCCAGGGCGACCAGCTCGTCGGTGCCCAGGCCCAGCCCGCGGTAGCCGGGGGCGATCGGCTGGCTGAGGAGCAGCTCGGTACGGCCCAGGAGGCGGCGCAGCACGGCCACCTCGGCCGGGGTGATCTCGTGGATCGGCGGCACGGCGACGGGGGCGAAGGCCGCGGCGAACGCGGGCGAGTCGGCGAGGAGCCGGTGCACCGGCGGGGCCTGGCAGTTCCCGATCACGACGGCGATCGGCCGGCCCGAGCGCACCGCCCGGGCCACGCGCGCCTCGAGCCGGACGCGGCGCCGTGCCCGGGCCGCGGGCGCGGCGATCCTCCGCGCGATCGCCAGCGTCTGCGCGGGGCCACCCTTCACCCCGCAGAGGGTATCGGGACGTGGGATGCTCCCGCGATGGATCTGCCGGCGGCCTCGCGCACGAGCTGACGCGCCGCGTGTCGTCGCCCTCTCCCGCCGTCACCCCGCCGCCCGGGCAGCCCCGGTTCGCCGGCCTCGACGCGCTGCGCGCGTTCGCGATCGTCGCCGTCGTGTTCTGCCACTCGGTCGGCATCGACGGCACGTGGACGAAGACGTCGTGGGGCTGGATCGCCTACTACGCCCAGGCCGGCGTCTCCGTGTTCCTCGTGCTGTCGGGCTTCCTCATCTACCGGCCGTTTGCGGCCGCGCACGCCGACCGCCGGCACGGGCCCGCGCTCGCCCGGTACGCCCGCCGCCGGGTGCTGCGGATCGTGCCCGCCTACTGGGTCGCGCTGACCGTCCTCTCGCTGTGGCCGGGCACCCAGGGCACGTTCACGGGGGACTGGTGGCGGTACTACTTCTTCCTGCAGAACTACTGGCGCGCGTCGCAGTTCGAGGGCCTGGGCGGGGTCATGTGGAGCCTGGGCGCGGAGGTCGCCTTCTACGCGGTGCTGCCGCTGCTCGCGCTGCTCGCCGCGCGCCTGGCCGGCCGGTGGCGGTCCGAGCGGTGGTGGCACGGGGAGCTCGTGGTGATCGCCGCGTTCGGGCTCATCTCGCCGCTGCTCGTGTTCACGGTCGAGCCGCTGTCGGCCGAGCTCACCGGCGGCCTCCTGTTCCCCGGGTTCCTCGCGTCGGGCCTCCCCGGCGTCACCGACTGGTTCGCGGCGGGGATGGGGCTCGCGGTGCTGAGCGTGGCGGCGGCGCGCCACGACGGGCGGGCCCGGCGCGCGACGGCGGCGATCGGGCGGCACGCCCCCTGGCTGTGGGGGCTGGCCGTCGTGGCGTGGCTGGTCTACGCGCGGGCCGAGTGGGTCCTCGGCGTGCACCTGTGGACGCCGATGCTGACGCACCTGGCCGAGGGCCTCGCCGCCGTGTGCGTCGTGGCGCCGGTGGTGTTCGTCGCGGCGCGCGCGCCGGTCGGCCGGCTCACGCGGTGGCGGCCGCTCGCGCTGCTCGGGCTGATCTCCTACGGGATCTACCTGTGGCACGTCCCGCTGCTCTACTGGCTGGCGGGCTCCGACGAGAGGCTGGCGGCCGGCCCGGACCTCCTGGAGCATCCGTGGCCGGGCCTGACCCTGTTCGTGGGGACGATGGCGCTGTCCGTCGCGGTCGCGATCGTCAGCTACCGCGTGGTCGAGCTGCCGTTCCTGCGGCGGAAGGAGGGGCCACGCCGCCCCACGCGGCGGTCAGCCCCATCGCCAGCATCAGAGGCATGACGGCCCCGGGGAGCGACAGGCCGTTGATGAAGAGGAAGCCGATCGCGCCGGCGGCGAGGGTCCCGGCGAGCGCGCCGTGCAGCAGCCGCGGCGGCCGCCCCCGCCACGCCGCCAGCCCGAGCGTCCCCAGCACCGCGAGCAGGGCGAGGACCCCCACGAGGCCCAGCTCGGCCAGCACCTGGGCGTAGGTGTTGTGGGTGGGGATCGCCCCGTAGCGGTCGTGGCGCGCCGCGTACGCCGGGAAGCCGTTCCAGCCCAGGCCTTCGATCGGATGCGCGAGGAACGCGTCGCCCGCCAGCCGCAGCGCCGTCCAGCGGGACTCCTCGTAGCCGCTCTCGGCCTGGTGGAGCCGGTCCGGCGCGGCGCCGAGCAGGCGGGTCGGCAGGGGGCGGTAGCCGCCGATCGAGCCCGGCCGCCGCTCGTACAGGGCGACGCGGTCGAGCGTGAACGTCCCCGGCTGCCCGGTCCACGCCTGCAGGGCGAAGTGGTCCCCCAGCTCGGCGGGGAAGCGCGCCTCGACGGTCCGCGGCCGGGCGGTCGCGGTGGCGACGCCCTCCCGGATCCGCTCGCCGGACGGCGTGGTGACGAGCCAGTGCACGTCGAGCGGGTCGCGGCCCGCCTGGCGGGAGACGGTGAAGCGCCAGCCGGCCCGGGAGGTGCCGAACGGCTGGCCGAGGTCGATGCTCACGCCCTGGCCGGCGCGGTTCGCCGCGACGCGCAGCGCGGTGGAGTCCGGCGGGTTCGACAGGACGGCCCCGGGCACCTTGACCGCGCCGGCGCGCCCCGGCCACCAGCCCGACCGGTCGATCGTGAGCGCGGTGGTCACGGTGTCGGTGCCGAAGTCCGCGCGCAGCCGGGCGGACTGGTACAGGGGGGAGAGGACGATCCCGACGGCCACGACCGGTACGGCGACGGCGATCGCGACCGCGACCTTCCACGAGGGGCGGCGTCCGTAGGCGACGGCGGCGGCGACGGGCACCCCGACCGCGGCGGCCATGAGGCTGCCGCGCGAGAACGTCGCCACGAGCAGGCCCGCGAGCGCCAGGCCGGTCGCGAGGGAGGCCCAGCGCCGCCAGCCGCGCAGGCGCACGACGCCCGCCGCCGCGGCGGGCAGGGCGAGGGCCAGCGCGAGCCCGAGGAAGTTCGGGTTGCCGTACACGCCCTCGAGGCGGTCGGCGCTCTCGCTCGGCGCGAACACCGCGGCGTGGAGGTTGCGCAGGCCCACGGCGGCGAGCAGGCCGCCCGCGAGCACGCCCAGCGTCGCGGCGGCCACGGCGGCGACGGCCATGCGCGGCGCGGCGTAGAGGCCGACGGCGGCGGTGAGCACGGTGAGGAGCACCAACTCGGCGAACCCCTGGACGGAGCCGGCGGCGAACGAGCCCCAGGCGGCGGCGCTGATCGCGCCCCACAGCAGCAGCGCGCCGAGCGAGACGGTCAGCCGGACGGCGGGTCCGATCGGGCGCAGCCCCCGGGCGCGCGTCGGGACGACATCGACGAGCACGGCGACGGCCAGGGCGACGAGCAGGAGGCGCCCGACGGTCAGCTGCGCGGGGCCCAGCGTGGTCGGCCACACGGCGCTGGCCGCGGCGGCGACCACGAGCACCCGTGGACCCCACGTGGTGGGGACGGCCGCGGTGACGGCCTCCGCCGCGTCCGGCGGGTCGGCGGCCTGCTCGGCGGTGATGTCCGTCATCGTGCGTCCCCTCCGGTCAGCAGGGCCAGGTGGAGCGCCGTCGACGCCGCGACGGTGCCCGCGAGCGAGTGCGCGGCCACGACGTGGTCGCGGCCGCGCGCGCCGAGTTCGGCCCGCAGCGCCTCGTCCGCGAGCAGCCGCTCCAGGGCCACCAAGAGGCGGGCCGGGTCGGCGGGCGGGACGAGCAGCCCGGTCTCGCCGTCGCGCACCACGTCGGCGATGCC